>ULZT01017927.1_pt1 | contig 14454 bp, 9 predicted proteins | sample 1963371 | NCBI WGS metagenome assembly ULZT01 (sample SAMEA4835897, study PRJEB28245) | human gut metagenome | biome: gut microbiome; material: fecal sample | place: Denmark | collected 2008
GCGCCATACGACTGCGGCGCACGTCCGCGGCTTTCTCAAACTTGCCCTGCAACAACTGAATGGCGGCGCTGACGGTGAATTCCTTGAGAATGGCAGCCATTTGTTTTTCAACATCGGGTTCTGCAGGCGTCGGTGCGGGAACTGCCGCATCGGACTTGGTTGCGGGCACATCCACGGTCTTGACGGGAGCAGGGCGTTCGGGGGCCGGCGGCTCGTCAATATTCACCGTCTTGACCGGCGCGTCACCTTCGGGCCGCATCGTTGTCCATTCGTAATTGAGCGCCTTGCGGCTTTTTGCCATGCTTCGTTTGCCAAGCCATTCAAAAAAACCTCTGATCTTCTGCAAAATCATCTTTATCTCCTCGGTTTGCAGGATCTGCCCTCAATCCACGTCAAAAGCACCCGCACTTTCCTTTAAGCGCAGGTCATCTGTTTGAGTCTACACCACGACCGCCGAGCATACGGGCATCGCATGAAATTTCACGCCAAAAATCCAACGTGACCCCCTCTGTGAGGCTTTTTTGACACAGACTCTCAGTTCGCGAGCTTTTCAAAAGCCTGCTGCAAGTCGGCAATCAAGTCTTTAGGATCTTCCAGACCCACGGCCACGCGAACCATGCGATTGAAAGGAGAGTTTCGTTCGGTCCGCTTGCCGTAGCCGGGAATCAGCAAACTCTCGAAGCCGCCCCAGGAATAGCCGCGGCCGAAAATTTTGAGCGCATCGATCATAGGCGCAAGCTTGCCGTCGTATTCGGGTTTGAAGACCACCGAAAAGAGCGTCGTGCCGCCCGTAAAGTCGCGCTTGAAAATCGCATGATCCGGATGGCTTTCCAGCACCGGCCAGAGCACCCTTTCGACTTCAGGGCGATTCTGAAGCCAGTCGACCACCAGCTTGGCGTTTTCAAACGCTGCTTCAATGCGCGCCTTCATCGTATGCAGTCCGCGGTAGGCTACATACACATCGTCGGGCGTTGCGGTTTGCCCCATCGTCGTCACGGCATCAAACACCTTGGGCCAAGCCTTCTCGTTGCAGCACACCACGCCCATCAGGATGTCGGAATGGCCTGCGATGTATTTGGTGGCGGCATGCACGACAACATCGACGCCAACAGCCAGAGGCTTGAAGTAAAGCGGCGTTGCCCACGTGTTGTCGATCACGCTCCAGACGCCATGCTCCTTGCATTTGACGGCGATTGCCGGCACGTCAGGCAATTCAAAGCTGTGCGACCCCGGCGTTTCCATCACCAGCAAGGTCGTGTTGGATTTGAATTTCTCCTCAATGGCCGCACCGATATAAGGGTCGAAAAATTCCACTTCCACGCCCATCTTCGTGAGAATCTTTTCGGCAAAGTCACGCGTGGGGCCGTAAATGGTGTCCATGAAAAGCGCATGGCAGCCCGAATGCACAAACGCAAAAAGCGGCGTGGTCGTGCTCGCCAACCCCGAAGCGAACGCCCAGACGCCTGCCGCGCCCTCGAGCGTTTTCATCGCATCGTAAAAAGCCTTGTGCGTTTCCGTGCCCCAGATGCCGTACGTAGGCACATCCTCGATCAACTGATTACGGTGCTCTTCACGCTCGATCATGTCCTTGACAGATTCATGCAGCACGGTCGAGCCTTTCACAATCGGAGGATTGACGAAGCGGTGTTCCTTATTGCGATGCCGCCCGGCATGCACCAGAACCGTTGCAGGCCCGGCCTGCTTGTAATCGATCGAGTCGCTCATAAGTTTTCCTTGTATTCGATACGCCGACTATGCTACCGAAACAAACGCCTACGCGCTCTTTCCGGGTGCAACATATTCGCGAATGATTTGAAGCACTTCGCGGCCGTAACGCGCGAGCTTCACTTCCCCCACGCCCGAAGCTTGCGCGAGCTGCCCGCTGTTGATCGGACGCAGACGAACGATGTCTTCGAGCGTCGCATCGTTGAAAACCTGATAAGGCAGTTTGCCGGTTTCGTTGGCTTTTTCCCGTCGCCAGTGCTTTAGGCGCTCGAAAATCACCAGGTCTTCGCCCGTGAGTTCCTCAAAGATGCGGCGGCGCCGCTTAGTCGCTTTCTGCGTGCTGCGAATGAAAATCTGTTCTTCGCCTTTCAAAAGTCCTCTTGCCTGTCCGAGCGTCAGTCCGCCCATGTTCAGCGCTTCCACGCGCACGATGTCGCGGGCGATGAGCTGGCGCAGAATGCGCCGCCACTCCTCGGCCGAAAGATGCTTGCCGATGCCGAAGGTTGAAAGCTTGTCGTGGCCGTTTAACAGAATGCGGTCGGTGGCTTCGCCTTGGAGCACCTGCACGATGTAGTTGGCGCCGAAAGCCGTGCCGCCCGCCTGATTGACGCGCCAAATGCAGCTCACCAAACGCTTGGCGTCTTCGGTGACTTCGTGCATCTTGGGCGGCTCCAGACAGTTGTCGCAGTTGCCGCAGGGGCCGGATTCCTCGCCAAAGTATCTCAGAATCATCTGACGCCGGCAGCCTGCGGTTTCCGCCAGTGCCAGCATGGCCTCAAGCTTGGTGCGGGTAAGCCGCGCGTACATTTCGTCGCCTCCGCCCATCTCCATGAGTCGGCGCTGATTGACCGCGTCGATCAAACCGTAGGCCATCCACGCGTCGGCCGGTTTCCCATCCCGCCCGGCGCGTCCCGTTTCCTGGAAGTAGTTTTCAATGCTTTTGGGCATATCCAGGTGCGCCACGAAACGCACGTCGGGCTTGTCGATGCCCATGCCAAAGGCAATCGTTGCCACCATCACCACGCCGTCTTCACGCAGGAACGTTTCGAGATTGGCAGTGCGATCCTCATGACTCATGCCGCCGTGGTATGCAAGCGCACGAATGCCGTGATTGCACAGCGTATTGGCCACATCCTCGGTCGTTGCGCGGTACATGCAGTAGACAATGCCCGTGTCGCCGGCGTGCTCTTCCTTGATGAAGTCGACAAGCTCGCGAAGCGTCTCGGCGGGCTTGCCCTTTTCGGCCACGCGGTAACGGATGTTGGGACGATCGAAACTCGCGACGAATTCCTTGGGATCGATCAAAAGCTTTTCGACGATTTCGCGGCGCGTATTAAGGTCAGCCGTGGCCGTGAGCGCCACGCGCGGCACTTCGGGCCATAGTTCGCGCAGAATCGAGAGCGCGCCGTATTCGGGACGAAAGTCGTGCCCCCACATCGAGACGCAATGCGCTTCGTCAATCGCAAAAAGCCCGATCTTGATGCGCTTTAAGAGTTCGATCGTTGCGGGCATCACCAAGCGTTCGGGAGCAACATAAAGAAGCTTGATGCTTCCTGCGGCAAGCTGGCGTTGCACATCGCGTTGCTGCGGCCAGCTCAGTGCGGAATTGAGATAGGCTGCCGAAATGCCCAACTCTTCGAGTCCGGCAACCTGATCGGCCATAAGCGCGATCAGAGGAGACACGACGATCGTCACACCCTCACGCATGAGTGCCGGAATCTGATAGCACAAGCTCTTTCCGCCGCCCGTGGGCATCAGAACAAGCGCATCGCGCCCCTGCGCCAGCGTTTCGATCACGTCGGCCTGAAAGCCGCGAAAGTCATGCAGCCCGAACACCCTATGAAGAATGTCCTGAGCGCACGTTAAGGTTGAGCTCACCGAATCAGCCAAAACCGTCTCACCACAAAAAGCGGCACGTCCCGTATCGAGTCGTGCCGCACGAATCGCTAACAGCTGCGGATTTTAGCGTTTTGCGCTCGTCAGATGTCCTTCAGTGCTTCCTGCACTTCGGCCTGGCGCTGCTCCTTGAATCGCTCATAGCGCATGCAGGCCGCGGCCGTAAAGAGCGCGTCCGAAGAGGAATTGAGCGCCGTTTCGCAGGAGTCCTGCACCACGCCAATCACAAAGCCCACAGCCACCACCTGCATGGCGATGGAACTGTCCAGACCAAAGAGCGAGCAGGCAAGCGGAATGAGCATGAGAGACCCCCCGGGCACACCCGCTGCGCCGCAGGCACAAAGGCTCGCAACCACGCTCAAAAGGATGGCGGTGGGAATGTCCACCGACACGCCCATCGTGTAGGCCGCCGACAGACTCAAAATCGTAATCGTGATGGCCGCACCGGCCATATTGATCGTGGCGCCAAGCGGAATCGAGAGCAAATAGATGCTTTCGTCAAGACCCAAGCGCTTGCAAAGATTGATGTTGACGGGGATGTTGGCCGCAGAAGAGCGCGTAAAGAACGCCGTAATGCCGGACTCGCGAAGCGTCTGGAAAGTAAGCGGGTACGGATTTTTGCGGATGCAGACCCAAACGATCAGAGGATTGAGTACCAGCGCCACAAAGAGCATGCTGCCCACGAGCAGAACCAGAAGCTGCGCGTAGTTCACAAGCAATCCGAGACCCTCGGTCGCGAAAGTGCTCGCCACCAAACCGAAGATGCCGATCGGCGCGCAGCGGATCACAATGCGCACGATGAATTCCACGCCGTCGGAGATGTCGTTCATCACCAGACGTGTCGTATCGCTTGCCTTACGGATGGCAATGCCCAGACCGATAGCCCAGAAGAGGATGCAGATGTAGTTACCCTGCATCAACGCCTTCACGGGATTGTCCACCACGCTATAGACCAAATTCTGAAGCACTTCGCCGATGCCTCCGGGGGTCGCCACTTCCTTGGCGTCCGAAATCAGGTTCACCGACACAGGAAACAGGAAGAAGGTGATCACGGCCGTGGTGGCAGCAGCGAAGGTACCTACAAGATAGAGCACCAGAATCGGACGCATGTGTGCCGCCGTGCCCGACTGATGGTTGGCAATGGCAGCCGCAACAAGAACGAAGACGAGAACCGGGGCCACGGCCTTCAAGGCCGACACAAAAAGACCACCCAGAATGCCCACGGACTTAGCTGCGCCCGGAGCAACAAGGGCCAGAAGGATGCCAAGCACCAATGCAATCACGATTTGCTTAACCAAACTGCCACCCAGGATCAGCGGCATGGCTCGATGCATCAGACGTCGAGGTTTTGAATTCATTCGAAAGACTCCCAGCAAATATTGGTTTCCGTATTGTGACAATTCGAAGACAAAAAGGCTCTAAGCAATAAGCCTCAAACGGCTCATTTCGTATCAATCGGTTGCACTTTTTATCTGCGTTTCAACCCGCTTTGACAGCCCGCACAACAAAATCGGTCACCAAAATTTCGCCGGTTTTCGGATCCGCAAGTGTCTTCAGGACCGTGCTCTGCGTCTGTGCCCCCAGTTCGGAAAGCGTTTTGACGTCCCAATCCGGACGCATCCGGCAGCTCAGCGGAAGCCTTGCCGCGATATCGTCGATCACGCGGGCATCCACTCCTAGCATCTGATGATCGCTTCGCTCTTCCCAGGCTTTGTGTATCCGCGCGTAACGTTCATCGAAAAGATAACGGTAGTGGTTGCCGTCAAAGATAAGCAATACGCCGCCCGGCTTTAACACGCGCAGCCACTCTCTGTATGCCGTTTGAGGCATCTCGAGATTCCAGACAAGATTGCGCGAGCAGACACAATCAAACGTGTTATCGGCAAAGGGAAGAATCTGCGCGTCGCCAAGTACCGCATCAATGTACGCGCCCATCACGTTTGCTCGCTCTCGGGCCTTTTTGAGCATCTCGGCGCTTGCGTCAAAAGCCGTGACGGCAAACCCCGCCTTGGCGAGCAACACCGAGAAAAACCCCGGTCCGCAACCAACGTCAAGCACCGAACCCTCGGAAACAACCGATTCAAACCACGGCAGATACACGTCCTGAAGCGATTCCTTGAATTCGTCATCGACCTGAAGCGCGTAGCCCTGCGCGCGCTGATCCCAATACCGAGTGATTTGCGGCAGCACCGATTGATTGTTTTCACTTCGAATCACGGTCTCTTCTCCCTTTTTGAAAGCTCTCAGACATGCTACGAGAAAATCCGGCGTCCGGCTCAGGCATTGCTCTGCATTTCGTTGCGGTTTTTGTTTCTATACCGCGTTGTTTGCATACTATCCGCGGTGCTTTTCGTTAATATCGGTGTGTTTTCGACCAAGCGCCGCCGGTGCCGAACCGCTTCGTTTTTTCTGCATGAAACTGCCGTCCCGACTGAGGTTCATCTATGCCTGCATCTTTCTGGATGCTGTGGGCATCGGCCTCATCATTCCCGTTTTGCCCCGCCTGATCGGCGTACTCACCGACACGCGCGACGAGCAGATGTGGTGGTACGGCACGATCATGCTGAGCTACGGCGTCATGCAGTTTCTTGCCTCCCCCCTTCTGGGAGCCCTGTCGGATCGCATCGGCCGTCGTCCGGTTTTGTTAAGCGGCATCTGCGGCCTAGGCATCATGTTCGCGGTGCCCGCCGTCAGCACTTCCCTCACAGCTATTCTCGCAAGCCGCATTTTGGGCGGACTCCTTTCGGCCAATATTTCCGTTGCTCAGGCTTATATTGCCGACGTCACCACGGGTTATGAACGCGCGGCCGCCTTCGGCCGGATCGGCGCCGTGTTCGGCGCGGGCTTTCTGGTCGGCCCTGCGTTGGGCGGTCTTCTTGGCGGCAACGACCCGCAGATACCCTTTATCGTCGCAAGCGTCGTCACGCTTCTCAATTTCGGCTACGGCCTGCTTGTGCTGCCTGAGTCGTTGGCGCAACGCAGTACCGAGCCCCTGAGCTTGCGCAAGAACAACGCTTTCGGCAGTCTTGCGCATCTGCTCAAGCTGCCTCAAATTCGCGTCTTTGTTCTCACGCTCGCGCTCTTTAGTCTGGCCAACAGTCTGATGCAGTATTCCTGGGCGCTATACACCGAGTTTCGCTACGGCTTTACGCCCAGAGAAATCGGCCTCACCATCTTCGGCTTGAGTCTGGGCATCGCCGTCGTGCAAGGCTACTGTCTGCAGCGACTGTTGCTCTACATTTCACCCGTCAAACTCACTCTCACGAGCCTTGGTTTGGGTGTAGGACTCTTGATCGGGGTTGCACTGAGCCCCACCGGCTTGATTGCGAGCCTGTGCTTCTGCCTCTATGCGCTCTCAGCTTCCGTGACACCGCTTTTATCAGGCACCGTGAGCCGTCGCATGCCCATGAGCGTGCAGGGAGCCACGATGGGAACGGTAAGTTCCGTGCACTCGCTCATGGGGGCCATCGCCCCGGCTTTTACCACGCCTATGCTGATGGTAGCAGGCCACCACGCCGACGATCCGCTCGCGGGACTTCCCTTCTTCGGTGCGGCGGCACTGTGCCTGTGCGCACTTGCGGTCTTTGCCGCTGCAAGCCGCAAACTTTTGGCTGAAGAGCGCCGCGAAACCGAAGACTTCCTCGAAGACTGATCAAGATCAGACTTGCGGCTTTTCTTCGGTCTGATCCTGCTCAGACATCTGCTTTTTAAGAGCAACGATCATCTGCAGCAGCTGATCCACCGCATTCTGCTTGCCCTTCGTGCTGATCAGACTCGGATAGATCTCGCGCACAACATCGGGCGATGAAGCCGTCATCAGCAGGCAGGGCGAGGTGAGCGCCATCACAATGATCTCGATTCTCGAGCCTTCTTCAGGAATGCCGAGGTAGCTTGCAATCACCTGTCGTATGGACATCACACGACGGGTACCGCGCGAGCGAACCACGCTGATGAATTCCTCCGACGGACCGGTAAAGACTTCACGTGCCCACAGAGCCAGATGCCACTGACTGCGGCCGCGTGGAGCCATCACCACCGTCTCGAGCACCTTGCGAACCTTATCAAGCGGATCGGCATCGCTGCGAAAATACGCCTCGAGCTTGCTGTCAACGATTCCGTCGGGAATCTGCCGCACCACCTCACGGTAAAGCTCGTCGCGGCTGCCAAACCAGTAGTTCACGCTTGCCGCGCTCACTCCTGCAAGCTCGCACACGTCCTTGGCGTGCACCGACGCCCATCCGTAGCGCGCAGCCAAAATGCCTGCGGCATCAATGAGCGCCTGCCGCGTCGCCTGCCCGTCAATTCGTGCTTTTGCTGTTTCTTTTCTCATAGTCGCTTTTTGAAGTAGTGGTATGCAAAGGGAAGAGTGACAGCCGCTACAGCAGCCGTCGGAATCATGGTTTGTGCAATATGCAGCCAACTTGCGTCAGCCAGATAGATGCGCCGCACGCTCAAAAGGGCAAAGCGCAGCGGATCGGCCCACGTGATCGCCTGTACCCAAGCAGGCATATTGTCCACCGGCGTAAAAAGCCCGGACAAAAGCACCATCGGCACCAGCGTCACAAAAGCGATCAAAAGCCCCTGCTGCATCGTCTTGCTGTAAGCTGAAATCGCCAACCCCAGGCCCACGACGGCAAGCACAAACACCGCCATCACGGCATAGATCTTGAGAATACTGCCCATAAGAGGCACCTCAAACCAGAAGACCGAAATCAGGAAAATCAACGTCCCCTGGAAAATACCGATCAAAATCGGCACCACCGCTTTGGAAGCGAGCAGTTCCCCGGTCGTAAAGGGTGTCACCAAAAGTTGCTCGAAGGTTCCCATTTCACGCTCGCGGGCGACGGACATTGCCGAAAGAACCATGATCTGCAGCATCGACAACATCATGATGAGGGCCGGCAATATGAACCATTGCGTGAGATTGTTCGGGTTATAGAGGTACCGAATGCTCTCAAAAACAGTCCCGGCACCCGACACGTTGCCCGCAATGATCGAAAGGTACCCGGCAGCCAGCTGTGCCGTCGTAGAGTTGCGCCCGTCGATGATCACCTGCACCTGCGCCGGTTTGCCTTCGGCCAAATTCTCGGCATAGTCCTGCCCGATCACCATCACCACCAGCGCTTTGCCCGAATCAATCGCCGGCGCAATCTGAGCCGTGTTTTGCAGTGTCATCACCCGATCAAAGACCGCGCTCTGATCGACGGCGCGGATCAGCTCGGCGCTCTGTCGGGTTTTGGACATGTCAAGCAGCGCATACGGAGCATAGTCGAGATTGAATGTGGCGACGTAGCCGAACAAAATGACGTAAAGGATCAACGGCCCCACGAGGATCATGCGGCTCGTGCGATCCTTCAGCGTCGTCAGCATCTCCTTGTGCAGCAGCGCGCGAAAACGGGCGCTGCGGTCAAGCATCACGCGCAATGGGTTCGTCATTTTCGCAACCTCTTCTGACACAGACGGTAAGAAGCAGCAAAAGCCACCGCCGCAAAAAGCAACAGAATCACCATGTTCTTGAGCACCAGATCTTCCATGCCGCCGGTGAGGAATCCCACCTTGAGCACTTCAAGGTAGTACACAGGCGGCAGGCAATGCGCCATCACGTCGGCCCAGGCCGGCGCCGAACGCAGATCAAAGATAAAACCCGACAGAATCACGGCAGGCAAAAAGCTCACCAAAACCGTGACCTGAGAAGCCAGAAACTGCGAACGGGTCAGGCCGGAAATCATCAGTCCCAGTCCCAGCCCCATCAACAGGTACAAAGCCGAAGAACCCAAAATGATCCAGAAGCTGCCGCGCACCGGCACTTCGTAAAGGAAATAGGCCGCCGACATGCACAGCGCCCAGCCGAGCATGCCCAGGCAAAAATACGGAAAAGTCTTGCTCACCAGGATGGCCGAGGGCGAAGCAGGCGTTGCAATCATCGCCTCCATCGTGCCGCGCTCCCACTCGCGCGCCAATACCAGACTCGTCATCATGCAGCCCGTGAGCGTAAGCACGATCACGAAAAGACCCGGCACCAGGTACCACGTACTGATGACCGATTCGTTAAACCAAATGCGTGGCACCACGATGATGCCAGCACCGTCGGATTCCCCCGCCATCGCAACGCCAGCGGCGCCTGACACGGCATTAACGATCATGGTGGCGCGCGGCGCATCGATGCCGTCAACCACGATCTGACGCGAAACGGTCGAGGTGTTTTTCTTTTCAAAGACCGCCAGTGCCTCGATTTCGAAGTTTTCTAACGCCTTGAGCGCCTCTCCGCGGGCAGTGTAGACAGTTGTCTTAAACGACTCGTTGGAAACAAGGCTTGCCGTGATGCGCTCGGTTTGCTCGGTGCGCGCCATATCGACCACTCCCAGCCGAATATTGCGCACATCGAATGAAAGGCCGTAGCCAAACAGAATGATCAGCATCAGGGGCATGAAGACGCCGAGCAAAATGGCGCTCTTGTCGCGCAGAATCTGGCGCGTTTCTTTGAGCGTGAGCGCGGCGGCGTGCGTCAGCCACAAGGAGAAGGCGTTCATGCAGCCTCCTTTCGACGATCAGCCTCTTCACGGCGCGCCTGCGTCACCACGCGGATAAATGCTTCGTTCATCGTCGCACAGCCTGCACGCACCGCCTCGGGCGTACCCAGAATCAGACTTTTGCCTGCGTCCTGAATCAGGATGCGGTCACAGTAGAGCGCCTCTTCCATAAAGTGCGTCGTCACCACCACCGTGGTGCCGCTGCGCGCAAGCGCCGTCACCCAGCGCCAGAAACGACGTCGAGTCGGGATGTCGGCTCCGCTCGTGGGCTCATCCAAAAAGAGAATCTGCGGCCGGTGCAAAAGCGCCGTGGCCATCGACAGGCGCTGCTTGTAGCCGCCCGGTAACGTACCGGCAGGCCGATCGGCAAACGGCTCGAGACCGAAAGCCTGCATCACCTGAGCTATGCGCTTTTTGCCACGAGAACCCGTAAGCCCGTAGGCACCGGCAAAAAAAGTCAGGTTTTCCAAAACGGACAACCCGGGGTAAAGCGAAAACTTTTGCGACATGTAGCCCAGAAGCTCACGAGCCTTTTCCCGGGCGTGGCGCACATCGACGCCCGCGACGCACAGTTCACCTTCTGAGACTTCCAACAATCCGCACAGCATCTTGAAGGTCGTCGTCTTACCCGCGCCGTTGGGCCCGAGCAACCCGAAAATCTCGCCTCGCGCTACATCAAAATCTGTCTTGTCAACCGCCACAAAGGTGCCGAAACGCCGCACCAGCCCCTTGGCGTGAATCACGTTGCCTGGATCGCCCTCAAGAACCTTTTCGTCAACAGAAGCACCCGACGATTCAAAAAGCGACAGGCTTTCTTCAGCTTCAAGACGCCAGTCGCCCAAAAATCCCTTTCGCAGCACCAGATAACCGTCTTCAAGCGTGCTCGGACGTTCGGTGAAACGCACACCGGGATAAAGAGCCTGCAGCCGCTGCGTGTCGCCTGCTCCGTTTGTCAGAAGTCGGACGCCGGCCGCCTCCGGCACTGCGTCCAGCAGATGCTCCGTATCGGCAATGAGACGATCCTGCAGCAGGCGCACCGGCAAGCCGCTTGTTTCCTGCTCGGCAAAAAAAGTGCAACCCTTGGCGTGTCGGGCAATCGACTCGGGCGTACCGGCCACGCGCATGTGTCCTTCTTCAAGAACGATCACGTCGTCGCAAAGCGCCGCTTCGTCCATGTATGTGGTCGCCACCACGATAAGCATGTCACGCGCGGCCGCATTTTCGCGCAGGATGCGCCACAAATCGCGGCGCGAAAGAGGGTCGACACCGACCGTCGGCTCGTCCAAAAGCAAGATACGGGGACGGTTTAAGAGCGCACAGGCCAAACCCAGCTTCTGCTTCATGCCGCCCGAAAGTTTTCCTGCCGGCCGCTCGGTAAACGCGGTAAGTGCCGTCATCTCAAGAAGCTCTCGGGTGCGCTCCTTTCGGTCGTTTTCGGAAAGCCCGAACAAATCGGCATAGAGCTTGAAGTTTTCCGCAACGCTCAAGTCTTCATAGAGCCCGAACTTCTGCGGCATATAGCCGCACTGCTTTTGCAGTCGTGCAAGATTTTTGCCATAGAGCCGCTCGCCGAACACCGTCACGCTTCCGGCCGTTGGTTGCAGAATGCCCGCCGCAATGCGCATCAGCGTCGTCTTGCCCGCGCCGTCAGCCCCTACGAGCGCCACCAGGCGCGACGAGGCAAAGCGCGCCGTGATGCCGCTTAGAATTTCACCCGCTCCTTTCTCTGAGCGGCTCACGGTTTCAAAGGCAAGTGCACAGTCCCGCCCTTTGTCCGAAGTCAAGCCAATCGCCGCGTCCGTCATAGCGTCGCTTCCGTCACTCGCTCAACTGAACCGTGGCTGGCATTCCCAGCCGCAGTCGGTGGTCGGGATCTTGAACGGTCACACGAACTTCGTAGACCAACGCCGTTCTCAGCGCTTCGGTCTGCACCGTCTTGGGCGTGAATTCCGCAACGGTCGAGACAAAGCCCACTGTGCCGTCAAACGGTTCCCGCGGGTAGCTGTCGGAATAAACCTTCACTTTCTGCCCCACGGAGATTTTTCCGAGGTTGACCTCATCAATCCAGGCGCGCACCCACATGGGGTCCATCAGCGCGATTTCGTAGACCGGAGCGGACGCAGAGACCATGTCTCCCTTTTCCTTCAGACGACTACGCACGACGCCGTCGGAAGGAGCCTTAAGTTCACAGTTGCGCAACGCGCGGGCGGCATCGTCAAGTCCGGTCCTAGCCAACGCCACATTGGCTCGCGCCACATCAATCTGTTCAACACGCGTGCCCGCAAGCAATAAATCGAGATTCTTTTTGGCGGCCAACGCCTGGGCCCGAGACACGCGCGCCTGCGAGCAGGCCTGATCGACCATCTGTTCGGTCGTCGCCTGGCCGAGCTTTTGTTCGCGCTCGCAGATGCGCTGCGCCAAATCGGCCGAAGCGGTATTGCCTTTGTAGGGCGCCCGAGCCGCATCGATTTCTTCAACGCGGGAGCCCGCAAGCAGCAAATCGAGTTCTCTCTGACGCACCTGCAGCGTGGCGCGGGCGTTTTCAAGCGCAATGGCGTAACGCTCGTCGTCAAGCTTGGCAAGGACATCGCCCGCCTTGACTGTATCTCCCTCTTCAACCGACACCTGCCCGATGCGTCCGGATTCCTCAAACGCCAAATCCACCGTGCGCATGTCGACGCTGCCATAGATTTTCAGCGCATCGCCGGCCGCTTGGCGATCGGAAACATAGACGTAGCCCAAACCAGCTGCCACGCACAACGCCAAGACCGCCGCCACGAGTTTTTTGGACGCCATATCTGTAATCCTTTTCGAATTTATCTGTTTGAATTCTAATTGTAATTTGAACTTAAAAGCAAAAAAAAAAAAGAAACCCTCACTCTGCACAGGCGGCCGCAGCCGATCGTCCGCCCGCGCAAAGCCGGATTTCAGGTTTCGGGTACCGTCAGATGTCTTCGCTCACCATGTCGATGGCACCGCACGGGCATTCGTTGGCACAGATGCCACAGCCCTTGCAGTAGTCGTAGTTGAACTTGAACTTCTTGCCGGGTCCGAGCTTGATGACCGCGTTGTCGGGACACACGCCGTAGCAGTTGTCGCATTCGAAGCAGTTGCCGCAGCTCATGCAGCGACGCGCTTCAAAGAGAGCGTTTTCTTCGGTCAGGCCGTGCTGCACTTCGTCAAAGGTCGTCGTACGACGTGCGAGGTCAAGCATCGGACGCACCGTCTTCGGAGCGTCTGCGTAGTACCAGGTATGCAGACGATCGAAGCTTGCCAGAGGCGCTTTCGGGGGTTCGACGTACTTCTCGCCCTTGAGGTAGGCGGAAATGGCGCGTGCGGCCTTCTTGCCGTGGCCGATGGCCACCGTCACGTTCTTGTCGCCCTTGACCATGTCGCCGCCCGCAAAGATGCCGGGCACCGACGTCATCATGGCTTCGTCGACCACGAGTTCGTCGTCCTGAGCCTGCAGACCGGGGAAGTTGGCAAGAAAACCGAGATTGGTCTGCTGACCGAGCGCAAGCACCACCGTATCGACGGCGATGTTTTCGTAGACGCCCGTGCCGCGCGGCTTGCCGTTTTCGTCAAGCTCCATCTTCTCGATTTTGATTTCGCCGCCCTGCGCCTCACGAATGGTAGAAAGCCACTTCATGTTGACGCCTTCCTCAATGGCCTCCTGAATTTCGGTCTGATGCGCCGGCGCGCGATCGCGCGTGCGGCGATACACCACAAGAGGTTCTGCTCCCATGCGGCGCACGGTGCGAGCCACGTCAATGGCGGTGTTGCCGCCGCCGTAAATGGCCACGCGGCGGCCGAGCATCGGCTTTTCATCCTCGGCAACATCCTTAAGAACGCTCACGGCGTCCAGAACGCGCGAGGCGTCGCCAGCGGGGATATAGGTGCGGCGGGCCAAATGTGCGCCCACGCCCAGGAATACGGCGTCGTACTTTCCGTCCTTCATTTCCTGCGCGAGGTCGGTCACTTCACGACCGTATTCGATCGTCACGCCCGTACGCACAATGCGCTCGATTTCCGCGTCAAGCACTTCGCGGGGCAAACGATACTTCGGAATGCCATAGCGCATCATGCCGCCGCCGGCCTGTGCACCTTCGACAACATGCACGGTGTGTCCGGCCTGGCGCAGATGGTATGCGGCGCTCAAGCCGGCGGGACCGGCGCCCACCACGAGCACGCGCTTGCCGGTTTCCTGCTGAGGCTTGGGCAGATCCCCCCCCTTGGCAAGCGCATTGTCGCCCAGGAATCGCTCCACCGAATTGATACCCACGGATTCGTCGAGTCCGCCGCG
>ULZT01048563.1_pt1 | contig 14443 bp, 15 predicted proteins | sample 1963371 | NCBI WGS metagenome assembly ULZT01 (sample SAMEA4835897, study PRJEB28245) | human gut metagenome | biome: gut microbiome; material: fecal sample | place: Denmark | collected 2008
CAGGCACCGCAGGTGCGCGGCGTGGCCGTGCTTTGCCAGGGCGGGGGTAATGCCGGGACCCAGCGCCGCATCACAGAACTGGTCAGCGCCCTGACCGGCGTGGGGGCCAGCCATATTACCGTAAACAAAATGCAATCATAGGGAGGGCTAACGATATGGAAGGCAGAGCAACCAAACGGTATGCCACATTGGCGGCGCTTACCCTGGCGTTGGGCGGTGCAGTGTTTTTGAACTGGTCGTTCGCCGGGCGCACCCCGCAGGCGGGAACGCCGGAAGCCGTTGTGCAGACTTCGGCGGAAGCTGACGAGGACACGGTACAGACTGCCGCCCGGCAGCCGGAAACAAACGCGGCGGTGGAACCCATGACCGCCCAGGCAGTGTTTGATCCGCTGGAAAGTGAACCTCAGACCGCCGCCCAGGCGGATGCAGCGGAAGAAATGGAATCGGGCGGGCAGGCTGGCAAAAATTACGGCGAAGCCCAGCTTGTCAGCGTCAGCAAGGATTCCGGTACGGAATTTTTTGAACAGGCACGCCTGAACCGCTCCAAAGCGCGGGACGAGGCACTGGACGCTATCAAAAAGACACTGAAAAGTGCGGATTTGAGCGAAAGCGAAAAAGACAGCATTACCCAAAAGCTGCAAAACCAGATCAGCAGCATCACGGTGGAATCTAGCATTGAAAGCCTGATTAAATCCAAAGGCTTTGCGGACTGTGTTGTCAGCATTGGGGAGGGACGCGCGGATATCACCGTTATGACAGAAAACGACGCCCTGACCGCGGATGAAGTGACCCGCATCCGAGATGCCGTTTTAGGCAAGTGCAAGGGCCTGAGCGCGCAGGATATCACCGTTGTGGAGGTAAGATAAACCATGACCGGCAGGGAAGCGCTGCATAACCGCAGTCAAACCCTGCCGGCTTTGCCTTTTTATGCAGGAATCATGAATAAGTATTGCAAAAAATAGCAAAAGAGGGTATTATAAACTAATAGTCAACCTCTTCGGTGCACTAAAGCGCAAGGTTGGCGTGCAGTGCAAATGTGCAGCACTGCAGGAATGGTGCGGAGAACTTGCTCAGCACTGGTATAGATAAGGGAGGAAATGTTATGAAAAAGTTGATTTCTTTTGCTGTGGCGGGCATGTTTGCCCTCAGCCTTGCGGCCTGCGGCTCCAGCAGCAGTGCAGCTGCAAGCAGCACGGAAAGCTCTGCCGAAAGCACGGCAGCATCCACCGCTGACAGCGCCGCTGCAGACAGCGACTTGGCCTACCTGCAGAACAAGGGCAAAATGACCATCGGCTACACCGTGTATGAGCCGATGAACTACACCGATGAAAGCGGTACCTTTACCGGTTTTGATACCGAACTGGCAACAGCTGTGTGTGAAAAGCTGGGCGTGGAGCCGGATTTTGTCGAGATCAACTGGGATACCAAAGAGACCGAGCTGGCTGCCAAGAGCATTGACTGCATCTGGAACGGCCTGACCCTGACCGATGACCGCGAGGCCAATATGGCCTGCACCAAGCCTTACGTCAAGAATGCACAGGTGGTTGTGATGAAGGCTGACGCCGATTACACCTCCACCGCAGACCTTGCCGGTAAGACCGTTGTGGCTGAGTCCGGATCTGCTGGCGAAACTACCATTGAAGAGGACGAGGGCCTGCAGCAGGCAGACTTTGTTGCCAAGAGCGTGCAGACCGACTGCCTGATGGAAGTTGCTGCCGGCACCGCTGACGCCGCTGTTCTGGACCTGACCCTGGCTAGCGCTATGATCGGCGAAGGCACCGACTATGCAAACCTTGTCATCAAGGACGAGCTGAATGTGGAAGAATACGGTGCTGCTTTCCGCAAGGGCAGCGATGTCGCCGCCGCTGTGGATACCGCTTTCGATGAACTGAAAGCGGACGGTACCATGCAGACCCTGGCCGACAAATACGGCCTGACCCTGGCAGACTGATCATGGGGGAAGCGGGTGTGATTTGGAGCCGCCTGACCAGCGCCTTCCTAATGAACTGTCAGCTTTTTGGGCTGACGCTGTTGTTTGCCCTGCCGCTTGGCCTTTTGGTGTCACTTGGCTCCATGAGCCGGTTCACACCGCTGCGGGGCGTGGTCAAAACCTTTGTGTGGATCATTCGCGGCACGCCGTTGATGCTGCAAATCATCGTTATCTACCTTGGCCCCGGTCTGATGGGCTTTGCCAGTCCCTGGGGTTCCAGCACCAATGGCCGCCTGCTGGCGGCGGTGGTGGCGTTTGTCATCAATTACGCCTGCTATTTTTCCGAAATTTACCGCGGCGGTATTGAGTCTGTTCCCGTTGGCCAGACGGAAGCCGGGCAGGTGCTTGGCATGACCAAGAGCCAGATTTTTTTCCGCGTTACGCTGCTGCAGGTCATCAAGCGCATCCTGGCCCCCATGGGCAATGAGGTCATGACCTTGATCAAAGATACCTCCCTTGCCAATGTGATCGCCAACAAGGAAATCATCATGATGGCAAAGGAATACAGCGCCAAGGGCTTGATCTGGCCGCTGTTCTCCACCGCGCTTTTCTTCCTGGTGTTTGTCGGGGCAATGACCCTGCTGTTCAACTGGCTGGAAAAAAAGCTCAGCTATTTCCGGTAAGGGGGACGTACATATGGCACTTTTGGAAGTTACCGGCATCAGCAAAAACTTTGGCAGTACCCATGTGCTGCAAAACATCTCTCTCAACCTGGAAAAAGGCGAAGCACTGGCCATCATCGGTTCTTCCGGCTCCGGCAAAACAACGTTGCTGCGCTGCCTGAACTTTTTGGAAACGCCGGATACCGGTGTGATCCGTGTGGACGGCAAAACCCTGTGGGATGCCGCTGACCCGGCCACCCACCGTGAAAGTGAAGTGCGCAAAAAGCGCCTGCATTTCGGCCTTGTGTTCCAGAACTTCAACCTTTTCCCGCAGTATACGGCTTTGCAGAACATTACCCTGGCCGGGGAGCTGCTGGCAAAAGAAAAACCGGAGTATAAAGCCAACCGCAAAGCTATTCATGCGGAACTGGAAGAAAAAGCCCGCACCCTTCTGGCACAGATGGGCCTTTCGGAGCGGGAAAACCATTACCCGCACCAGCTTTCCGGCGGCCAGCAACAGCGTGTGGCTATTGCCCGCGCCCTGGCGCTGGAACCGGATATCCTTTGCTTTGATGAACCAACCAGCGCCCTTGACCCGGAGCTGACCGGCGAAGTTCTGCGCGTTCTGCGCGATCTGGCCGACCAGAAAACTACCATGATCATTGTCACGCACGAAATGTCTTTTGCGCGCGATGTGGCAGACCGCATCCTGTTTATGGATGGCGGCGTGGTGGTCGAGGAAGGCCCTGCCCACCAGGTGATCGAACACCCGCACGAGGAACGCACCAAACAGTTCCTTTCCCATTACGGCACCTGATGCCCCGGATGACCGCCGCTCGGTGGTCATTCCAAGCGGCATAAAATAACAAACAAAATGCTCCCTGCCTGTTTTACCGGCTGTACGGTAACCAGGCAGGGAGCTTTTGCTATTTTATAACTCCGTGAAGCGATAAGAATTGAAAATAATGGAAATCAGAGATAGAACAGCAAGTTTATTTTGCCTCGATCTCATCCAATTCTTTCAGCCACAAAGCGTTGCAGGCATCGCTCGGCATACGCCAGTCGGCGCGGGGGCTGAGGGTGACGGAACCGACCTTCGGTCCGTCCGGCAGGCAGCTGCGCTTGAACTGCTGGGCAAAGAACCGGCGGTAGAAGTTGCGCAGCCAGGCCAGCAGCACTTCCGGCTCATACCGCCCGGCAAATGCGGCCAACGCCAGGTGATAAATCTTGGCGGGGCCAAACCCAAAGCGCAGCACATAATACAGGTAAAAATCATGCAGCTCATACGGCCCAACCAGCTTTTCGGTCTGCTGGGCAATGGTGCCATCCGCGGCGGAAGGCAGCAGCTCCGGGCTGACTGGGGTATCCAGAATATCCACCAGCACATCACGCAGCACCGGCTGGCCGCAGGTATCGGCCACATACTGCACAATGTGGCGCACCAGCGTTTTGGGCACCCCGGCGTTCACACCGTACATGCTCATGTGGTCGCCGTTGTAGGTGGCCCAGCCGAGGGCCAGCTCGCTCAAATCTCCGGTGCCGATCACAAAGCCGCCGTTCTTGTTGGCGTAATCCATCAATTCCAGCGTGCGCACACGGGCCTGGCAGTTTTCAAAGGTCACATCATAGGTGTGCGGGTCTTGGCCGATATCGGCAAAGTGGCTTTCCACCGTGTTGGTAATGTTGATTTCGGTAAAGCTGACGCCCAGTGCTTCGCACAGAATCTCCGCGTTGGAGCGGGTGCGCTTGGTAGTTCCAAAGCAGGGCATGGTAATGGCAATAATGTCCTTGGGGTCACGGTCCAGCACCTTGCAGGCGCGCACGGCAACCAGCAAAGCCAGGCAGGAATCCAACCCGCCGGAAATCCCCACAACAGCGCACTTGGCGTGGGTGTGCTCCATACGCTTGGCAAGGCCCTCAGCCTGGATGCGCAAAATCAGCTCGCAGCGCTCGGCGCGAGCAGCATCATTCTGCGGCACAAATGGCGTGGGGGAAACAAACCGCGTCAGCGGTGCTTCTGCCACTTCCAAATCAAAGCTGATGGTCGTGTATCCGGCGGCATCCGGCACAAAGGTCGTGTTGCGGATACGCTCCTGCACCATGCGGCCAAGGTCCAGCTCGGTTGCGGCGGTACCGTTGGCGAAAGGCTCGGCCTCGCACAGCAGTGTACCGTTTTCCGCAATCAGATTGTGGGCGGCAAATGTCATATCGGTGGTGCTTTCACCGTGCCCGGCGTCAGCATACACATAACCGCACAGCAGGCGGGCACTCTGCCCAGCCACCAGCTCCCGGCGGTAGGCAGCTTTGCCTACCGTTTCATCGCTGGCAGAAAGGTTTGCAACCACCGTTGCCCCGGCCAGCGCATGGCTACAGCTGGGGGGAACAGGGGCCCAAAGGTCCTCACAGATTTCCACCCCAAGCACAAACTCCGGCATCTCGCGGCAGGCAAACAGCAGGTTGGTGCCAAACAGAGTGCGCTGCCCGGCAAAGGCGATTTCAAACGCATCTTTTGGGCCCGGCACAAAATGGCGGCGCTCGTAAAATTCGCCGTAATTAGGCAGGTGGTTTTTGGGTACAAGGCCCAGCAGTTGCCCCTTGCAAACAACCGCTGCACAGTTGTACAGCTTGCCGTTATGGCGCACCGGCAGGCCAACCAACGCCACCACGTCCAGCTCCTTGCTGGCATCGAGAATCTGAATCAGCCCGTCCTCAGCGCCGCGGCACAGTGTTTCCTGCAAAAACAGATCGCTGCAGGTATAGCCGGTCAGGGTGAATTCCGGCAGGCAGAGCAGCTTGGTCCCTGCGGCAGCCTGCGCGCGCATGGTAGCAATGACCTGCTGCGTATTATAGGCACAGTCAGCAACGTGTAGCGCAGGGCTGACGGCTGCTGTGCGCAAAAATCCGTATTTCATGGGTAGCCCCCTTAATCATAATAAAATAGCACTGGTACCATGATAGCATAGCCACCCGGCAAAGGCAAGAAGCGGCAATTTGCAATGCGACAAAATGTAATATATGCTTGACATAATGTAAGGCACATGCTATACTGCAATTATAGCAGCAAAGCAAGGGCTGCTGCAAAAGAATAAAGGAAAGGGGAGCCATATGCCCAAAAACCTGAAACTGAAAGCTGCCCGTGCCGAAAAAGATATGACACAGGCCGCTTTGGCCGAAGCCGTCGGCGTTTCGCGCCAGACCATCAACGCGATTGAAAAAGGGGAGTATAACCCCACCATCAACCTGTGCCGCGCGATCTGCAAGGTACTTGGCAAAACATTGGATGACTTATTCTGGGAGGAACCATAAATGAAACAAAATATTTTCAGCAAAAAGAACCAGCTGGACGAAATGCAGGAACAGACCCTGCGCAAAATTGAAAGCCGTGGCTTCTGGCTGATGTGGTGTGGCCTGTTTGTCGTTATGACATTCCAACTTATGATGCAGGCGGACATCAGCCAGATGGCAGGAGAATGGATCGTGTTTATGGCCGCGTGCCTTTACACGCTGGAAGAATGCCTGCGCAATGGCATTTGGGACCGCCACATCAAGGCCAGCCTTAGCACCAGCATTGTGGGCAGCCTGGTCGGTGGTGTGCTTTCCGCGGTGGTCATGATGTTTGCGACCCATAGCCTGGCTGTTGCCGGTGTGACCGGCGTTATTACGGTCGTGTTCACCTTTACGCTGATGCAGGCGGCAATTTCGGAGTATAAAAAACGCCACCAGGAACTGGAAAACGCGCCGGAAGAAACTGATGAACAGAAATAAAAGCTGCCGGCAGTATGGTTTATGATAAGGCGTTTTGCTGCGCTGCAAAACGGATACGCTAAGGCAACACCGCACAATTCCCGCCTTGCGGCTTAAGCACCGCTCCGGCAGCTGCGGCACGGCATCTGCGTTGCCAAAATGCTCGATAATGTCGGGTTGCGGTACCCGCATCGTGCTTCGGAGGCAAAAGCCCCTCGCACTTTGCGACCGCTGCCCCTGCTTCGGTTCGCTGTTTCCGCCACTGGCGGCGCTCACCTTTGCAGCATCCAGTATTATCTGCGCTTTTGGCTTGGCATCTGCCGCACCTCGCTCGCCGTATCGGCACTTAGAATTATGCGGTATTGCCCTAAATAAGATGGCCGCAAAAGATAAACACAGCCAATCATCAAAATCAGAAAGCCAGAGCGGAACGGTTGTTTTCGGCCATTTGCTCTGGCTTTTTGCTGCCGGGCAGGTGCATTTTTATGCAGGAAATATCTCGTGTTCTGTCCCTCGCCCTGGCTCCGCTGGATTTTATTTTGCGGGCGGGCTGTTAGCTACGGTACACTGCTTGCAAACAGTACAAAATTGTGGTAAGCTATTAACAAATATCACAACCATTCAATTCTGCCGGCTTACCCGGCAGCGGGAGGATAGAGCTATGGATGTACGCAACAGCATTGATGGCAGCCTGCAGATCTCCAATGAGGTCGTAGCCAAGATCGCCAAACTGGCCGCACTGGAAATTGATGGCGTGGCCGATGTTTCTTCCGGCAGCATGCAGAGCGTGCGCGGGTTGCTGAGCAAAGCCAGCCTGCAAAAGCCTGTTACGGTGGATTTAAGCGATGGCGTTGCTGTGGTGCAGGTGCATGTAATTGCCAAGTACGGCAGCAAAATTATGCCTGTCTGCGCCAAAGTGCAGGAAAACGTCAAGCAGACCATCCAGAATATGACCGGCATTACGGTTTCCCGTGTGGATGTGATCGTTGCCGGGCTGGAAGAGCCTGCCGCAGACCAGCATAAATAATTGAAAGATGGGAACAGTGACAATGGAACAGAATCTTACCCGCCGCGAAGCACGCGAAAATGCTTTTCTTGCGGCTTTTTCCGCAACCTTCCACCCGGATGATCCGCAGCCGGTGCTGCTGAACCAGCCCGAAAGCCACGAGCATCCGCTGGATGAGTTTTCCCTGCGCATTCTGCGCGATATGGAAGCCCATTCGGAAGAAATTGATGATGTGATCCGTGCAAACCTCAAAGGCTGGACCATTGCCCGCGTTCCGCGTGTCAGCCTGGTAGCCCTGCGTGTGGCCCTGGCTGAAATGATGTACGGCGAAGAAAAAAAGACCAGCGTTGCCATCAACGAAGCCGTTGAACTGGTCAAAAAGTATGGCTCAGACAAGGACTATCAGTTCGTCAACGGCCTGCTTGGCACCGTGGCACGGGCGCAGGATAAGCCCGCCGAAGAATGAGAACGCTGGGCATCGATACAAGCAATTACGCAACCTCTCTGGCCGTGTTTGACACAAACGCCGGAGAGGTTGTTTGCGATTGCAAACGCTTCCTGCCCGTGCGGGAGGGTCAACTGGGCCTGCGCCAGAGCGATGCGCTGTTCCACCATACCGCCGCCCTGCCGGAAATGCTGGCAGAATTGGGCCAAAAGGTGAACCTGACGCAGATCGAAGCTGTCGGCGTATCCGCCAGGCCCCGCCCGGTGGATGGCTCCTATATGCCATGCTTTTTGGCGGGCGTCAGTGCGGCCACAGCGTTCTGCGCGGCCAAAGGCATTCCGCTGGTTCAAACGACCCACCAGCAGGGGCATATCTCCGCGGCCCTTTTTGCGGCCAGCGGGGCAGACCTGTTCGGCAAAGAAGAGCTGGTGTTCCATGTGTCCGGCGGAACCACTGACCTTTTGCACTGCAAGGGGCCGGACAGCATTACCTGCATTGGCACCAGCAGCGACCTGTACGCGGGCCAGGCAGTGGATCGCCTTGGCGTGCGGCTGGGCTATGCGTTCCCGGCGGGCATCTATGTCAGCCAGCTGGCGGCAGCCTGCACCGAGAACATCAAACCCAAAGTCAGCGTGCGCGGCACAACCTGCAGCCTTTCCGGCTTGCAGAACCAGTGCGAAAAGCTGCTGGCAGAGGGCAAAAGCCCGGAATATGTCAGTAAGTACTGCCTGCTCTGCGTGGCAGAAACCCTGCGCCGCATGGCCGCCGCTGCCCTGGAGCGGAACCCCGGTCTGCCCGTGGTGTTTGCAGGCGGCGTGATGAGCAGCGAGATCGTGCGGGATTATATCACAAAACGGATGCAGTACGCCTATTTTGTGCCCGGCAAGTTTGCCAGCGATAATGCCATCGGCGTGTCCATCCTGGCGGCAAGGGAGATCAATGCATGGCCGAATACATCAATGTAACCACCCTGAACCTGCTGGCTAAACAGGTGCTGGAGCAGTGCGAACCACTGAATAACCTCATCGTCTGCGGTGAGGTTTCCAACTTTACGCGCCATTACAAAAGCGGCCACTGCTACTTTACCCTGAAAGATGAAAACGCCGCCATCAAGTGTGTGATGTTCCGCGATAAAGCGCGTCTGTTGGGCTTTGCGCCGGAAAACGGCATGCTGGTGCTGGCGTATGGCCGGGCAACGCTGTATGAGCGGGACGGCGCATTCCAGCTGTATTGCGATTATATGCGCCCCTTTGGTGCCGGTGCGGCCCAGATGGCCTTTGATGCGCTGAAGAAAAAGCTTTCTGCCGAAGGCCTGTTTGATGCTGACCACAAACGCCCGCTGCCGCCTATGCCGCAGTGTATCGGGCTGGTCACATCCAAAACCGGTGCGGCATTGCAGGATGTGATCCACATCATCACGCGGCGGTGGCCGATGGTCAAACTGCTGCTGGCCCCCGTCAGTGTGCAGGGGCTGGAAGCGGAAAAGAGCATTGTGGATGGCATCCGCCGCCTGGATGCAGACCCGCGCCCGAATCTGATTTTAATCACCCGCGGCGGCGGCAGCAAAGAGGATTTGTGGGTGTTCAACAGTGAGCGCATTGCCCGCGCAGCCTATGCCTGTAAAAAGCCAGTCGTTTCTGCGGTCGGGCATGAAATTGATACCACAATTCTGGATTATGTGGCTGACCTGCGTGCTCCTACACCTTCCGCAGCGGCAGAACTCTGCGTGCCGGATCAGGCACAGGTGCGGCACGAAATATTCATTTTACAACAAAATATTCAAAAAAATATACAGTCCCGCCTGGAAATGTGCTATAATAAATTCAACGTCATTTCCCCGGCCGCAGCCATGCAGAACGAAAAAACAGGAATTGACGCCCGTGCGCAGCTTTTGCGGCAAACGACAGCACAGATACAGGCCGTTGCAGCCCAAAAGGCAGCAGCCTGCACCCAGGGGCTGCACACCGCTGCTGCGGTGGCAGCGTCACTGAATCCATATGCAGTCCTTGCACGCGGCTATACCATGGTCGCGGATGCCCGCGGCCGCTGCCTGACAACAGAACATCTGAAGTCGGGGCAGAAGATCACTGTTATCGGCAGCAATGCAGCCGCACAGTGTACGGTGGATGCCGTGGCACCCACTCAGGGGAACCCTGAAAAGGAGCAAACCGATGAGAGCACCTAAAACCTTTGAAGAAGGGCTCCAGCGCCTGCAGGAGCTTTTGGCAAAAATGCAGGATGAAACCACAACGCTGGACCAATCCGTTAAACTGTATGCCGAAGCTGCCCAGCTGATCCAGTACTGCAACACGGCGCTGGACAAGGCAAAATTACAGATCGAAGAGATCGACGCATCGCTGGCACAGCCCGGCGCGGATGAGTGAACCCGCAGGATAAGGAGGCTTTTCCCCATGGAACAGGAACGTTATCAACAGCAGTATAAAGCCTTTGCGCAGCAGGCGGAGCAGCGCCTGAACGAACTGTGCGATGTTTATCTGCCGGTAAAAGCCCAAATCAGCCAGGCAGCGCGTTACAGCCTGCTGGGCGGCGGCAAGCGTGTGCGCGCCGTACTGGTGCTGGCTGCCTGCCAGCTGGCGGGCGGCGATACCGCAGCTGCAGCCGATTATGCCGCGGCGCTGGAAATGCTGCACTGCTATTCCCTGATTCACGATGACATGCCCTGCATGGATAATGATGATTACCGCCGCGGCCGCCTGAGCTGCCATAAGCAATATGGCGAAGCAACCGCCCTGCTGGCGGCGGATGCCCTGGTTACAGCAGCCTTTGAAGCTGTTGCCAACGCGCCGACCCCCCAAAAAAGCCGGGTGCAGGCGGCGGCCCACCTGGCCAAAGCAGCCGGGGCACGCGGTATGTTGTATGGCCAGGAACTGGATAAGCATTACGAAACCGTGCACGCCAGCGAAAGCGAGCTGCTGGAACTGCATGCCCACAAGACCGGCGCATTGATTATTGCCGGTGTGGATCTTGGCTGCGATGCCGCTCAGGCGGACGATGCCCTGCGCACTGCCCTGCAGCATTATGCCGCGGAGCTGGGGCTGGTGTTCCAGATCGTGGATGATATTTTGGATGTGACCGCCACGACGGAAGAACTGGGCAAGCCTGTTGGCAGCGATGCCGAAAACGACAAAACGACCTTTATCACCCTGTATGGGCTGGAAGGTGCCCGCAGCCTGGCAAAGAAGCATAATGATGCTGCCCTGGCTGCCCTGGCGGATCTTGGCCCGGAAGCAGACTTTTTGCGCGAGATGGCAGTGGAGCTGCTGACCCGCAGCAAGTAACATATTACAGCAGGGCAGGCGGTGCGGCCCACTGCCCGGCAGCTTTGCCGGGAACCCGCCTGTTTGGCCCGGTGTGAGGAGAAAACTACCATGATGACGCTTTTGCGCGAAGCGCTGAGCTGGAATTATGTGCTGGTAACGGCGGTCATCAGCTCGCTGCTGGCACAGTTCACCAAAGTAATTCTGAACCTGATTATCCTTGGCAAATTTATCCCGGAACGCCTGTGGGGCGCAGGGGGCATGCCCAGTGCACACTCCGCAACGGTATGTGCGCTGTTGGTTGCCACCGGGCGCTACTGCGGCACAGGCTCCACGGAGTTTGCCCTGGCGCTGGTTTTGGCCATTATTGTAATGTATGACGCAATGGGTGTGCGCCGGGAAACGGGCGAGCAGGCCAAGATTCTGAACCGCATGCTGAGCGAATGGATGGATCGTGAATCAGATGCCATGCCCTTTTTGGGAGATAAAAAACTGAAAGAGATGGTGGGTCATACCCCTATCCAGGTTCTTACAGGTGCCATTTTTGGCATTGCTGTTGGCCTTTTGATGCCAATGGTGTAAAAACAGAGTAAACGAGGTATGTGATCATGAAATATCCTTATCTGGATAAAATCCAGAAAAACGGGGATGTAAAAAAACTGCCGCAGCAGGAACTTCCGCTTCTGTGTGAGGATATCCGCAATTTTTTGATTGAAAGTGTTTCCTCTACCGGCGGGCACCTTTCGTCCAACTTGGGCGTGGTGGAACTTACGGTGGCTTTGCACCGTGCGCTGACTCTGCCGCAGGATAAAATTTTGTTCGATGTCGGTCACCAGTGCTATACCCACAAGCTGCTGACCGGTCGCCGGGAGGGCTTCGCCCATCTGCGCCAGGTGGACGGCCTTTCGGGCTTTCCCTCCCCGCAGGAAAGCGACTGTGATACCTTTATTGCGGGGCACGGCAGCACGGCGCTTTCCACCGCCATCGGTGTGGCACGCGCCAAAAAGCTGAAAAAAGAACCCGGCAAGGTCGTTGCCATCATCGGGGATGGTGCGTTCACCGGCGGCATGGTCTATGAGGGCATGAACAACGTCAGCAACCTGAACAACCTGATTGTGGTGCTGAACGATAACAAAATGTCCATCTCCAAAAATGTCGGTCAGATGGCAAATTATCTAACCAAACTACGCACAGACCCAAAGTATTTCCGGGTTAAGGCTCATATGGAAACCGCGCTGGAGCGTATCCCCGCAGTGGGCACTGCTCTGGTAGAGGTGCTGCAGGAAGGGAAAAAGATCATCCGCCGCGGCATCTACCACTCCACAATGTTCGAGGAAATGGGGTTCCAGTACGTTGGCCCGGTGGATGGCCACGATGTTACCGAGCTGACCCGGATCTTTACCAACCTGCAGGAACAGTATTCCCCGGTGTTTTTGCATATTGTCACCCAAAAGGGTAAGGGTCTGAAACCGGCGGAAGAAAACCCCGGCGAGTTCCACAGCGTTTCCGCATTTGATCTGGATCACCTGACAAATCCGGAAATGTCGCCCAAGGATTCTTTCTCCAACCGCTTCGGCAACAAGCTGGCGGCCCTGGGCAGGGAAGTGCCTAACCTGTGCGCCATTACGGCAGCTATGAAATACGGCACTGGCCTGAACTTCTTCTACCACGCCATTCCGGAACGCTTTTTTGACGTTGGCATGGCGGAAGAGCACGCCGTAACCTTTGCGGCGGGCCTTGCCAGCCAAGGCATGCTGCCGGTTGTGGCTATCTACTCCACCTTCTTCCAGCGCGCTTATGACCAGATGATTCATGATGTGAACCTGATGCATCTGGATGTGCTGTTTGCCGTGGACCGTGCTGGCCTTGTGCCGGGCGATGGCGAGACCCACCAGGGCATTTATGATACCGGCTATTTCAGCCAAATCGGCATCCCGGTGTATTCTCCGTGCAACTATGCGGAACTGGAATACTGGCTGGAAGCACTGGTCAAAACCATGCGCGGCCCACGCGCCATCCGTTATGCCCGCGGAGAAGAAAAGCCGGCTCTGGCGGCCCTTGGATGCACCGGCAAACCCTATGATATGCTGTGCGGTGCGGACAAGGCCGATACCGTTCTTGTCAGTTATGGCGCTGAAACCGAGGAAATTCTTGCCGCGGCGGAACTGCTGCGCCACCAGGGAATGGCAGCGGACTGCTGTAAGCTGGTGCAGGTTTATCCCTTGCCGGATGGTCTCTGCCGCCAGCTTTCCAACTATAAAACCATCCTGTTTGCAGAGGAATCCGTGGCAACGGGCGGTATTGGCCAGCAGCTTTGCACTGCCCTGCAGGCAGCAGGCTGGCAGGGCCGCTTTATCCTGCGCGGGGTAGATAACACCCATCTGCTGCACGCCACAGTGCCGCAGCTGCGCCGGGACCAGGGCTTGGATGCTCATACTCTGGCCCAGGACGTTTTGACCCGTAACTGAAATAAGTGAACCGAAAGGTTGTTCATCAATGAAAATTCGTCTGGATCAATACCTTTGCCAAAACGGCTATGCCCAAAGCCGGGAGCGCGCCAAAGCACTGATCATGTCCGGTATTGTCTTTGTCAATGAGCAGAAAGTGGACAAAGCCGGTGAAATGATTGCTGAGGACGCCAAAGTGGAAGTGCGCGGCCATGATATCGGTTACGTCAGCCGCGGCGGCCTCAAGCTGGAAAAAGCCATGCAGGTGTTCCCCATGCGGCCGGATGGCAAGGTCTGCATGGATATTGGCGCATCGACAGGCGGCTTTACCGACTGTATGCTCAAAAATGGCGCAGTCAAAGTGTACGCCGTGGATGTGGGCTATGGCCAGCTGGCGTGGAGCCTGCGCACCGATAAGCGCGTGGTCAATATGGAGCGCACAAACATCCGCAATGTTACCCCGGATATGCTGGACAAAATCGCGTTTTTCAGCGTGGATGTTTCCTTTATCTCGCTCAAACATATCTTCCCGGTGGCGGATACTATCTGTACGCCGGATGCCGTCGGCGTCTGTCTGGTGAAGCCCCAGTTTGAAGCCGGACGCGAAAAAGTAGGTAAAAAAGGCGTTGTGCGGGAACCCGCTACCCATGCCGAGGTGCTACATATGGCGCAGGGTTACGCCATGGCGAACCACTTTACCCCGGCGGGACTGGATTTTTCGCCCATTAAGGGGCCGGAGGGCAACATTGAATTTTTGATGTATGTCCAGCACAGCCAGAATCCGCAGCCGCTGCCCGAAGGCCTGATCGAACAGACGGTTGCCAACGCTCACGCGGCGCTGGATAAAGCCCCCAACCTACACTGAACCTTAAAAGCTGCGTTCCTGTTACTTTGGGCAATACCGCATAATTCTAAGTGCCGATACGGCGAG
>ULZT01059694.1_pt1 | contig 14304 bp, 8 predicted proteins | sample 1963371 | NCBI WGS metagenome assembly ULZT01 (sample SAMEA4835897, study PRJEB28245) | human gut metagenome | biome: gut microbiome; material: fecal sample | place: Denmark | collected 2008
CTCTTCCTATGCAAGACAGTTCCTGGGACAGATGGAGAAGCCGGATGTGGAGAGCATCGAAGGTCTGCCGCCGGCCATTTCCATTGATCAGAAATCTACCAACCGCAATCCACGTTCCACAGTAGGAACAGTGACAGAAATCTATGATTATTTCCGACTTCTGTATGCCAGAGTGGGAATCCCTCATTGTCCGAAGTGCGGAAGAGAGATTAAGAAGCAGACAGTTGACCAGATGGTAGACAGTATCATGTCTTTTCCGGAGAGAACGAAGATCCAGCTTCTGGCTCCTGTTGTGCGGGGCCGCAAGGGAACTCATGCAAAGCTTCTGGAGCAGGCAAAGAGAAGCGGATATGTACGTGTGCAGATTGATGGAAACCTGTATGAGCTTTCCGAGGAGATCAGTCTGGACAAGAATATCAAGCATAACATAGAGATTGTGGTAGACCGTCTGATCGTGAAGCCCGGGATTGAGAAGAGACTCTCAGATTCCATTGAGACAGTGCTGGATCTGGCAGAGGGCCTTCTGATGGTAGATACTATGGATGGAAATATCCACAATTTCAGCCAGAGTTTCTCCTGTCCTGACTGTGGTATCAGTGTAGATGAGATCGAACCGAGAAGCTTTTCTTTTAATAATCCTTTTGGTGCCTGCCCGGATTGTCTGGGACTTGGGTATAAAATGGAATTTGATATTGACCTGATGATCCCGGACAGATCTCTGAGTATCCTGGATGGTGCCATTGTGGTCACAGGATGGCAGTCCTGCACAAATGAGGGAAGCTTTTCCAGGGCAATCCTGGATGCTCTTGCCAGAGAATATGATTTCAGCCTGGCAACACCTTTTGAGGAATATCCGGAGAAGATACAGGACATTCTGATCAACGGAACCAATGGGCATTCTGTAAAGGTTTACTATAAAGGGCAGCGCGGAGAGGGCGTTTACGATGTGGCGTTTCCGGGGCTGATCCGAAATGTGGAGCAGCGTTACAGAGAGACAGGCTCTGATGCCATGAAGCAGGAGTATGAATCTTTCATGCGCATTACTCCATGTAAAACCTGTAAAGGTCAGAGACTGAAGAAGGAATCACTGGCTGTGACTGTGGCGGATAAGAATATTTATGAGGTCACCAATCTTTCCATAGAGAAGCTGAAAGCCTTTCTGGCGGATATGCAGCTCTCCGAGCAGCAGCAGCTTATCGGCAGACAGATTCTGAAGGAAATCAGGGCAAGGGTAAGTTTCCTGTCAGATGTAGGACTGGATTATCTTTCATTGGGACGTGCGACAGGAACTCTTTCCGGCGGCGAGGCGCAGAGAATCCGTCTGGCTACCCAGATTGGTTCTGGGCTGGTAGGAGTTGCCTATATTCTGGATGAACCGAGTATCGGACTTCACCAGAGGGATAATGACAGACTTCTTGGTTCTCTGATGAAACTGCGTGATCTTGGAAACAGCCTGATCGTTGTGGAGCATGATGAAGATACCATGCGTGCCGCAGACTGTATTGTAGATATAGGTCCCGGTGCAGGGGAGCATGGCGGACAACTGGTTGCCATGGGAACTGCAGAGGATTTGATGAAGAACGAGGATTCCATCACAGGAGCTTATCTGAGCGGAAAATTAAAAATCCCGGTACCTTTGGAGAGACGGAAGCCAACCGGTTTTCTTACTGTCAAGGGGGCGGCAGAGAATAATCTCAAGAATATCGATGTGAAGATACCTCTTGGGATCATGACCTGTATCACAGGAGTTTCGGGCTCAGGTAAGAGCTCTCTGATCAATGAGATTCTTTATAAACGCCTGGCAAGAGATCTGAACCGGGCAAGAGTGATTCCGGGAAAACATAAGGATATTCTGGGAACAGACCAACTGGATAAGGTTATCAATATTGACCAGTCACCTATTGGCCGTACTCCACGTTCCAATCCTGCGACTTATACCGGGGTATTTGACCAGATCAGAGATCTTTTTGCAGCAACAGCAGATGCCAAGGCAAAAGGATATAAGAAAGGACGATTCAGTTTTAATGTAAAGGGCGGAAGATGTGAGGCATGCAGCGGTGACGGTATTATCAAAATTGAGATGCATTTCCTTCCGGACGTATATGTACCATGCGAGGTCTGCAAAGGTAAGAGATATAACAGAGAAACCCTGGAAGTAAAGTATAAGGATAAGAATATTTACGATGTGCTGAATATGACGGTGGAGGAAGCACTGACTTTTTTTGAGAATGTTCCTTCTATTAAAAGAAAGATACAGACTCTTTATGATGTAGGACTTTCCTATATCCGGCTGGGACAGCCGTCCACAGAGCTTTCCGGAGGAGAGGCACAGAGAATCAAGCTTGCCACAGAGCTGAGCAAGCGCAGCACAGGTAAGACTATCTACATTCTGGATGAGCCTACCACAGGTCTACATTTTGCGGATGTGCATAAGCTGGTGGAGATTCTGAAACGATTATCGGAGGGCGGTAATACAGTAGTTGTGATCGAGCATAATCTGGATGTGATTAAGACCGCAGATTATATCATTGATATCGGACCGGAGGGCGGAGACAAAGGAGGTACCGTAGTTGCTCAGGGAACTCCTGAGGAGGTGGCACAGTCACCGGTTTCCTATACCGGAAAATATGTAAAGAAATATCTGAAATAATCTTGAAATCATATTGCAGGACTTTCTTTTTAAATGGAAGTTGTATATAATAGAAGAGATTATTTATAGCAATTCTCGTAAATAATATATTTTGATCCGGCTTATCAGGATGTGAAGCCCTGTTGGACTGTTTTGATCGCATTATTTTATGGAGTTGTTATAACTAAACCGGATAAGTCCCCGGTAGAGACTGTAAAAAGTAATGATCAGTTGAAGGGGATGAGGAGAACGTAAGAACAGAAAGGGGATTTCCATGCCGACAAGTGATATTGGAATTGACCTGGGAACCAGGAACAGTCTGGCTTATTCTACAGGAAAGGGGCTTGTGCTAAATGAGCCTTCGATCGTAGTTTATGATAAAAATACAGAGAAGATACGTGCGATCGGTGAAGAAGCCCGTCTGATGGAAGGGCGCATTACTTCAGATATGGAGATCATCCGTCCCATCAGACAGGGCGTGATCGTTGATTATACAGTTACAGAGAAGATGTTGAAATACTTTATATCCAGAGCAATAGGAAGAAGAGCTTTCCGCAAGCCCAGGATCAGTATCTGTGTTCCCAGTGGAATTACAGAGATTGAGAAAAAGGCAGTGGAGGAAGCAACCTATCAGGCTGGTGCCAGAGATGTCTATATGGTGGAGGAACCTATAGCTGCGGCAATCGGAGCCGGGGTGGATGTGACCAAGCCCTTTGGAAATCTGGTCGTAGACATTGGAGCCGGAACTTCGGATGTTGCGGTTATCTCTCTTGCGGGGGTTGTGGTTTCCGCTTCTGTGAAAGTTGCAGGGGACACTTTTAATCAGGCTATACTGAACTATGTGAGAAAGAATCATGGACTTTTTATCGGAGAAGATATGGCAGAGAAGATCAAAATTCAGATTGGTACGGCTATAGAGGAATCAAATCCGAGAACAATGGAAGTAAAGGGGAGAAATGTGATCACCGGTCTGCCGAAGACAGTGACACTTACCTCAGAAGAAATACGTGTGGCGTTAAAGGATGCTACAAGCCAGATTGTGGAGACTGTTCATGGAATTCTGGAAAAGACACCGCCGGAACTGGCTGCGGATATTGTAGACAGAGGAATCGTACTTACAGGCGGCGGTGCCCTTCTTCATGGGATGGATACACTGATCGAGCAGAGAACCGGAGTAAGTACACTGACTGTGCAGGATGCAATGAGCGTGGTCGCAGTGGGAACCGGTAAGTATGCAGAGGTAATGGCACGTTTTGACGGATAAAGCAGGAGGTACTGCACAGTGCAGTGCCTTTTTGCGTTGTCAGAGGATCAAAGAAGCAGGAGGTGTGGAGAAAAGCACATGAGTGAAACTGTCACAGGATACATAGATCATGTTATTTTCAGAAATGAAGATAACGGATATACAGTTATGGTACTGAAAGGTACAAAAAAAGAGGAAGAGCTGACCTGCGTGGGAAGTTTCCCTGCGATCACACAGGGGGCATCTATTGAAGCAACCGGAGTATATATCCATCATCCGGTATATGGCAAACAGTTTCAGATCAGTTCTTTTACAGAGAAGATGCCGGAGGATACATATGGAATAGAACGTTATCTGGGTTCGGGCGCCATCAGGGGAATCGGTGCTGCACTGGCTGCCAGGATCGTGCGGAAGTTTGGAGATGACACACTCCGTATCGTAGAAGAAGAGCCGGAGCGGCTTGCAGAGGTAAAGGGAATCAGTGAGAAAAAAGCCCGGGAGATCGCTGCGCAGGTAAGTGAGAAGGCAGAGATGCGAAAAGTAATGATCTTTCTGCAGAAATATGGGATTTCCCTGAACCTGGGCGCAAAGATTTATCAGAAATATAAGGAATCTGTCTATACGATCCTTCAGGAGAATCCTTACAGACTTGCGGAAGATATTTCCGGTGTGGGATTTAAGATTGCTGATGAGATTGCTGCCAGAGTCGGTATTCACGCAGACTCAGATTACAGAATCCGCAGCGGAATGCTGTATACTCTTCTGCAGGCTTCGGGAGAAGGACATACTTATCTTCCGAGGGAACAGTTATTTACAAGATGTGCCAGACTTCTGGGAGTGGATGAATCCTATATGGAGAAACACCTTATGGATATGGTTATTGACAGGAAGCTGGTGCTGAAAGAAAAAAGCGGAGAAACTATCGTTTATCCGGCACAGTATTATTATCTGGAACTGAACACTGCCAGGATGCTTAATGAACTGAATATTGTGTGTCCTGAGGATAAAGAGCTTGTCAGGCACAGAATTGAGCTGATCGAGAAAGAGACAGGAACTGTTCTGGATGAAATGCAGAAGAAAGCAATCACTGAAGCAGCGGATCATGGACTCTTTATTCTTACAGGAGGCCCCGGTACAGGTAAAACGACAACGATCAATGCGATCATCCGCTTTTTTGAGGGAGAAGGTGCAGAGATTCGGCTGGCTGCACCTACCGGACGTGCTGCAAAGAGAATGACAGAGACTACCGGATATGAGGCGCAGACAATTCACCGTCTGCTGGAACTGAATGGAATGCCGGAGGAAGAGAGGGACGGGCATTCAGCTAAATTCGAGAGGAATGCACAGAATCCGCTGGAGGCAGATGTGATCATTATTGATGAAATGTCTATGGTGGATATTCATCTGATGCATTCTCTTCTTCTTGCAGTGGTAGCAGGAACCAGACTGATCCTTGTGGGGGATGAGAATCAGCTTCCGAGTGTAGGCCCGGGCAATGTGCTGAGAGATATTATCCGAAGCAGATGTTTCCCTGTAGTGGAACTGACTAAGATATTCAGACAGGCATCAGAGAGTGATATTGTTGTAAATGCTCATAAGATAAATAAGGGAGAACAGGTTCAGATCAATAATAAGAGCAGGGATTTCTTTTTTCTGAAGAGATATGATGCAGATATCATTATAAGAGTAGTGATCGCGCTGATCCAGGAGAAACTGCCGCGCTATGTAGATGCCAAACCCTTTGAGATACAGGTACTGACACCTATGAGAAAGGGACTTCTGGGAGTAGAGCGGCTGAATCAGATCCTGCAGAGATACCTGAATCCGCCGGAAGACGGGAAATCCGAGAGGGCGGTTGGAGACCGGCTGTTCCGCACAGGGGACAAGGTCATGCAGATCAGAAATAATTATCAGATGGAATGGGAAATCCGGGGACGATATGGGGTTGTCATTGAGAAAGGCGTGGGAGTATTTAACGGAGACACCGGAATCCTCAGGGAAATCAATGAATTTGCTGAGACAGCAGAAGTGGAATTTGAGGATGGACGTTTTGCAATGTACTCGTTCAAACAGCTGGAGGAACTGGAACTTGCATATGCTATTACAATCCACAAGTCGCAGGGATCTGAGTATCCGGCAGTCATACTTCCATTGCTTTCCGGACCACAGATGCTTTTAAACAGGAACCTTCTTTATACTGCAGTTACCAGAGCAAGAAAATGTGTGACAGTTGTGGGAAACGAGGAGACCTTTGCAGAGATGATACACAATGAAAAACAGCAGAAGAGATACAGTGCACTGGATGAACGGATCAGAGAACTGAGTGAGACTACAGGGGATAATAATACAGATGGTGAAGAATGATATTGCAGACTGTGATCTGATGACTGAATAATAACGGAGAAAAAATTTATTCCGATAATATGAGAAATACAGAAATACAGAGGATAGCAAAACAGAGAGTAAAATAGTGGAAGGAAATGGAAATGAAACGGTTTCTGAACATGGTTGCTGATATTTTTTACCCGAGATGCTGTCCGGTCTGTCAGAAAATACTGGCAGATCAGCGAAGGATGATCTGTCCGGAATGCGAGAAAGAACTTCGTCCGATTGGTCATCCCAGATGCTATAAATGTGGAAAACCCATAGAAACAGGAGAATACTGCAGAGACTGTCAGAAACACAGGCATGTGTATGAACAGGGAAGAGGTATTTTTGTCTATGATGGCATAATGAGAAGATCTGTTACCAGATATAAGTACTATGGATGCAGAGAATACGGTGATTTTTATGCCAGAGCAATGTATCGATATGCGCAGAAAGAACTGCGGGAATGGAAGCCGGATCTGATCGTGCCGGTTCCCGTACACAGGTCGAAGGAGCGGCAGAGAGGTTTTAATCAGGCTGCATATCTGGCGGAAAAACTCGGCCATTATACCGGGATTTCCACAGATGTCAATATTGTGCAGAAAGTCTTAAAGACAAAGTCGCAGAAAAAACTGAATGCTTTGCAGAGAAGAAAAAACCTGGAAAAAGCGTTCTGCGTGACCGGAGATGTCAGGGGAAAGAATATCCTGGTGATAGATGATGTGTATACAACAGGAAGTACGATCGATGCAATGGCCGGATGCCTGAAGAGAAAAGGTGCCGGAAATGTTTATTTTCTTACGGTTTGCATAGGCAGGAGATAAGAAAAAACACTTTTCATACATAATGATATATGTTACAATTAATCTGTATGATTATATGAATGATATCAGGTTGTTGCTGAGAACAGAGTGAACAGTAATAGCGGATTATAGCAAAAGGAAAAGCATACAGTAAGGAGTAATTTATGTTAAATGAAGAGAAGATAAAAATCATGAATAAACTTGCCATGTATGAACAGGGTGAAGGAAAGAAATATCTTCCGGTCAGCAGGTACTACCGTAGTGATTATATCGGACTTGCCATGATTAAGAATTTTTTCCTTGTTACGATTGGGTATTGCCTGATTCTGGCCGGTATCGCAGCATATTTTGCTGAATATCTGATAGATAATGTTCATAAGATGAACCTTGTTTCACTGGGCGTGGAAGTTATTCTGGGGTATGTGGCAGTGCTGGTACTGTTTTCTGTCCTGACATATATCCAATATACGGTGAAATACCATAAAGCAAAGAAAAGTGTGAAAAATTATTATGAAGAACTTACACAATTAAGTAAAATCTACGGTCGCGAAGATAAAAAATCTTCAGCCAGAGGAGTTACAGGAGGATATAAAAAATGACAGCATTACTCGAATTAAAACAGCGAATAAAGAATTTATACAGCCAGTATGAGATTTATATCCTGCCTGTCTTACGTTTTGTTCTGGCAATGGCTTATTTCATATGGATCAATACCAATATGGGATATATGAAGCAGATCGATAATATATTTATTGTTCTGATCCTTGCACTGATCTGTTCCATTCTTCCTTCGGGTGTAATGATTTTTGTAGGATTTGCCCTGATGGTCGCACATGGTTATGCACTGGGGATAGAAGTTGCAGGTTTTATGCTTGTGCTGATCCTGTTTATGGCAATTCTCTTCCTGAGATTCAGTTCAGACAATAATTTAGTACTTGTATTTACACCGCTTTCCTTTGGGTTCAGTGTTCCGACGCTTCTTCCTATCGGAAGCGGACTTTTGTGCAATGCGTTTTCTGCACTTCCTGCAGGCTGCGGAGTGATTATTTACTATTTTATCCGTTTTATACGTGTACAGCATAAACTTCTGGAAAACCCGGATGTTGCCATAGCTGACAAATTAAAACTTCTGACAGATGGAATCGTGCAGAACTGGGGAATGTGGATCACAGTGATTGCCTTTATCGCAGTGATTCTGCTGGTGAATCTGATACGTACCCGCTCTTTTGACTATGCATGGAGAATTGCCATTATTGCAGGTGGAGTTGTGTATGTTCTGATGATTATTGCAGGTGGATTTTATTTCAGACTGGATATTGATGTTGTTACGCTGATTATTTATACAGTGATCTCCGTGGTGATAGGATTACTTCTTGAATTCTTTGTATTTGGTGGTGACTATACCCGTACCGAGAGACTGGAATATGAGGATGATGAATATTATTATTATGTAAAAGCAGTGCCGAAAGCCTGTGTCACAACATCTGAAAGAAGTATAAAGAAGATTAACGGAAGTTCTGCAAAGGATGAAAGACCGGCACAGGATAACGTTGTTTCTTATGCGAATCCTATTTTTCATGGTGATGAGAAAGCAGTGACGACAGATGAGGCTGCAGCACCTGTAGAGAGAAAGAAAGATATTGACAGCGTGGATTTTGAGAAGAAACTGGAAGAATCATTAAAAAATCTGTAAAAAGCAGTTTCCGGTAACGATGAGACATACGAGCCAAAATTCCATTGCCGCAGGCAATCTGGAATGAATTTTGGCTACGTTACTGTGAACGGAGTGAACAGTAACACAAAATCCACTGAAAACATTTTCAACGATAAGATATATAAAAATGATAAGGAAAGGAGAGCCATATGCAGGATTTTTCAGGAAATTTGATAGAGACATTATCAAGACTGGCATTTCCTAAGATTGGGATTATAGATATCATACAGATTGCACTGATCGCTTTTTTTGTATATCAGTTCATGGTATGGATCAAATATACTCATGCATATACACTTCTGAAAGGAATACTGGTCGTTCTCCTCTTCATTCTGATCGCATATATTTTCAGGATGAATACGATTCTGTGGATTTTTTCAAATCTGGCAAGTACACTGATCGTAGGTGTGATCGTTATTTTTCAGCCGGAGCTCAGAAAAGTTCTGGAACAGCTTGGACAAAAGCGAATCATGGCTTCACTGATACCTTTTGATGCAGGTAAAGAGGTGAAGGAAAGATTTACGGATAAAACCATCAGTGAGCTGATCAAAGCATGTTTTGATATGGGAGAAGTTAAGACCGGAGCACTGATCGTAATTGAGCAGAATGAGCTGCTGACCGATTATATAAGAACAGGTATTAATCTGGATGCAATCCTTACCAGTCAGCTTCTGATCAATATATTTGAACATAACACACCACTTCATGACGGAGCTGTTATTGTAAGAGAGAACAGGATTGTGGCTGCAACATGCTATCTTCCACTGTCTGATAATATGGAACTGAGCAAACAGCTTGGAACGCGGCACAGGGCAGGTGTGGGGATCAGTGAGCAGACAGATTCTGTTACGATCATTGTATCAGAGGAAACCGGTCAGGTATCTGTAGCGCAGGGAGGAAAGCTGACCAGAGGTGTAAACAGTGCAAAACTCAGAGAAATCCTGGTCAGAGCGCAGAATAAGCAGGTTGTAGACAACAGCAAACTTCGCCATTTACTGAAAGGAAGAGTGAAGCATGAAGAAGCGAAAAATAACAGATAATATACCTCTGAAAATCATGTCTGTCGCAATAGCTGTTGTGCTATGGCTGATCGTTGTAAATATAGATAATCCGACAGGAACCAATTACTATACGCTCAATGATGTGGAACTGATCAACAAGGAATATGTGGAATCTTCAGATACCATCGGTAAGATGTGTATGCCGGAACAGAACCAGGATTCCATAAAAGTTGCGATCACTGCAACCAAGAAGATCAGAGACAAGATCAAAGTCACAGACATCTCTGCGGTAGCTGATCTTCAGCAGGCGGTAAGCCTGGATACAAATCCGGTTATGGTTCCTATTACCGTTACCTGTTCTGTACCGGGGGTATCTCCCAGTGATATCAAAGTTACTCCTCAGAATCTCAGTGTAAATCTTGATGAAAAAGAGACACAGGAGTTTGTGGTAAATGTCAGCAGAGGTGATACGAAACCGGGCAAAGATTATGAAGTAGGAAGTCTGACTGCCAGTCCGGAGAAAGTAAGGATTACAGGCCCGAAGACGCTGATCAATAAAATAGATAAGGTAAATGCTTCCATTGAACTGGATGGGAATACAGAGGATTTTACACAGGATGTAAACCTTACGATCATTGATAAGAATCAGGAGGTACTTACTGATTCTGAAATGAATTCATTGCGGATTGAGAATAATGCAAAAGTAACAGTGACTGCAAAATTATGGAAAATCCGCCAGGGAGTACAGATATCTGCAGGTTATGTAGGGACACCGGCTGAAGGATATCAGGTTGGGGCTGTGAGAACAGTGCCGGATACGATCAGTGTAGCAGGCAGTGCAGAAGGTCTTGAAAGTCTTGCGGATAATAATAATGTGATCACTATACCGGAAGACAGTATTGATATTTCCGGTGAATCCGAAGATGTGGAGAAAAAAATCAGTCTTACGAATCTTCTGCCGGACAATGTGAAACTTACCAGTGACTCCAGTGAAGATGTATGGGTGACTGTAAGTATTCTTCCGGCCGGAAGCAGAGAGTTTGAATTTCCGACTAAGAATATAGAGGTTAAGAATAAACCGAAAGATCTGCAGGTAACATTTGAGACTGCGCAGATAGAAGTGCGGATCAAATCAGATAACAAAGATCTGGATGATCTGAATAATGACAAAGACATTAAGGCATCTATAGATCTGGATGGCAAAAAAGAAGGAAGTTATGAAGTCCCGGTTGAGATAGTCTTGCCGGATGGTTATGAGACAGTGGAAGATGTGACTACGGAAGTAGTGATTTCATCAGGGACTGCTGTTGATGACAGTAAGGAAAACAAGGAATAAAAGAATTCTCCACTTACAGAAGGGGTAGTAACAATATAAGAGGAACAGTGAAATGGTCAGTAAAAAAGTGACAGTTAAAAATCCCACAGGTCTTCATCTGAGACCTGCGGGGATTTTGTGCAATGAGGCAATGAAATACCAGTCACAGATAACATTTGTCTACGATGGGGGCATGGCAAATGCAAAGAGTGTACTGAGTGTACTTGGTGCATGCGTAAAATGCGGAAATGAGATAGAACTTACCTGTGAAGGTGTTGATGAACAGGAAGCCCTGGATCATCTTGTTACTGCTATTGATAGCGGCCTTGGCGAGTAGAAAGCTGCTGTGCACAAACAGAGTGAACAGTAACCATAAAGTAACATGAATAAAAGAGGAGGAACTTATTGTGAAAAGAAGATTAGTTGCGGTTACATTGAGTCTTATTATGACAATGGCAACTGTCAGTGAAGCAGGTGCTGCTGCATTTACTTCACCTGATACAGCTCCGGCTGTTGCCACACAGACAGATGCAGAAGAAGTAAATGTTACAGAAGAAACTTCTGAAACAGGAACTTCTGAAACAGAAGCAGACGTTTTTTCAGATGGAGATGATGGGACAGCAGTACCATCACAGGAACAGACAGACGACGCATTTACAGCGGGAACGGATACGACTGCTGCATTGCCGGACGAGACGCCGTCAACAGCAGATGCTACGGATGCCGTTGGAGCCGCTGTAGTGAAAGCTGAGGACTGGGTAAGCACAGAGAATGGCTTTAAACTGCGCAAACCTGCAAAAAATCAGGATACAGCAAATACAGATGATCAGAAAGCAGCAACAGCAGCACTACCCGATGAGGAGATGCTGTCTGAGACTGACGGATTCTCAGGAGATCAGACAGAATCATCTGAAACAGCAGTGGCTGAAACAGATACAACAGCTGTGACAGCAGAGGTTACAGCAATGGAAACACCAGCAGCAACGGATACAGTGTCTGTAACAAATGAAGAATTTTATACAGCGGCAGACGGAATTGTAAAGATCAGCACAGAGTATAAAGGAGAAACCCATACAGGATATTATCTGTTTGATGAAGAGGGAATCCTTGTAACTGGACAGGCTGAGGTAAAAGAAAAATCTTCAGCTGATGAAGAACCGACATCAGATGTAGCTCAGTCAGCAGGAGAAGATGCCGCAGGGGAAGAAACAGAAGCCCAGGCAAATCAGTCCTATTTTACAACTGCAGATGAGGCTGTTGTTTATACCGGATGTGAAGGAGAAGCGATAACTCCATATACATCTACAGTAGGCCAGCAGGAGAAGAGTGTATGGAAATGGACAGGAACATATTTCCAGTACTACGATGAGAATGGTAATCTGGAGACAATTGCACAGCTTGAAGCGAAAGCAAAAGCAGCAGGTACATATACCGGATATTTCAAGATCAATGAGGATTATTACTGCCTTGATCCTGAAGGTAAGCCACAGACAGGAGAGATCACCCTCACAGTTAACGGCGAATCAAACCTGTATTATTTTGATCCTGCAAGCAGCGACATTCCCGGAAAAATGTTCCACAATGGATGGCTTCGTTCAGATACCACTAAGGGAGAGCGCTGGCTGTATTTTAAAAAGGGAAATGTTCCGGCAGACATCGGTAAATATTATAAGCGTGGCGTAGTTGCCACAGCTATCCCGGAGAAAGGAACCGGAGCTTACTTGCTGGATGCCAATGGATATGTTCTGAAATCAGTGATGAAGAAGGCTCAGAATGGTGCATATTACTGTACCGACAGTAACGGCCAGATTTATAGAAATAAACTTGTAAAATACGGCAATTTCAGATATTATTTTGGTTCAAACGGAAAGCGGGCAACCTGGACAAAGAGATGGGCAAAAGCAGGCGATCATTACTATTACTTTGGAAGTACTCCGGGTCGTGTTGTTGAGAAACATGGCTGGCAGAAACTTGTCAGCACCAGTGGCAAATTCCTTGGCTGGCTGTATTTTGATTCCAAGGGGAATCATTATACGGATAAGTGGACTTCCGCAGGTTATTATTTTAAACCATCAGGAAAGCTTGCAAGCGGTTTGACAGAAATCGATGGAAAGAAATATATATTTGAATCATCTACATCCGCAGAACACAAGGGTAAAGTATATAAGAGCACAATGGTGCGCTATAAAAAGAAATGGTATATCGCATCCTCTAAGGGAAGCCTGTATAAGAGTGGATGGAGAAAATACAGCGGCAATTACTATTATCTTAAAGAATGTGTGGTTCAGACAAATCAGTTTATGAAAAAGAATGGAGTAAACGGTTATCTGGATGCAAACGGTAAATATACAAGAGGATGGGTAATTGTAAGTAATGCTAAAAACCTGGTGAGATATATCGATCCGTCAGGAAACGGATTTGCAAGAAATAAGAGTATGAGAGTTAATGGAATTCTGTATTACTTTGACAGTAACGGATACCGCATCACTGATCTGACAAAAAGATACAGAGGACCGTATTCTGTTCAGGTGGACAGAGTAAACGGAGTTATGACTGTTTATGCTGATTCAGCCAGAACAATTCCTGTTAAGACGATCAGAGTATCTGTAGGTTTAGCGGGAACACCAACTCCGACCGGTGACTTTACACTGAGCAGAAGCCTGAGGTGGCAGCCTCTTATGGGACCATCCTGGGGACAGTATGGAACTCATGTAGACCGTGCCGGACAGGGAGGAATCTTTGTTCATTCTGTAGCCTGTGGCCAGGCAAACTCATATAATCTTCCGGCAGTAGAGTACAATAAGCTTGGATCTCCCGCATCACATGGATGTATCAGAACCTGTGTGGCAGATGCGAAGTGGGTTTATGAGAACTGTAATGGCGCACCGATCAGTATTATTGATGGTAAATATAAAGCAGATGATGCAATGAAAGGACCTCTTGGAAAGAAAGCACTGACTCCGTTAAGAGGAGCTGCTAATTTTGATCCTACAGATCCGGCTGTCTGATCCGGATATTTCTTCCAGGATAAATAAACATAATTGCTTATAGAAACGAAATATGCAAAACGGCTGCACAGAGCAAGAAATGTGCAGCCGTTTTTGGGTATATATCAGGGATTATCTTGCGAAAATGTAATATAGTATGTATAATATGTTAACCGAATCAAGTAAGTCCCCTGCTTCAATCGCGAAAAGCAATAAGCAGTGGGTGGGGACTTGCTTGTATCAGG
>ULZT01028373.1_pt1 | contig 14299 bp, 11 predicted proteins | sample 1963371 | NCBI WGS metagenome assembly ULZT01 (sample SAMEA4835897, study PRJEB28245) | human gut metagenome | biome: gut microbiome; material: fecal sample | place: Denmark | collected 2008
TGTCATCATCGTCCATGGAGCCGTCGATGCCGGCTTTGGTATCGTCGTCCGAGTTGGAGTCATCGTCCTTGGCAAAGGGATTCTTGAAGAAGCCCGTGGCATCGGGTTGCAAACCCGAGAGCTTGATCCAGGGATTATCGAACTCGGGCTTGGGCATGGCCTTGGCCTCGGGCGCGGTCTCGTTGCCGATGAGCTCGGACTCGTAGATGAAGGTGTCGTCGCCGAGCGCGTCATAAGCGGCGACCGGGTTGCCCTCGGTATCGCGATACGGCGTGCCCTTAAACACGGCACCGTCGTATGCCACGAGCTGACGGCCTGTCTCGTTCTCGAAGTAGTACACGAAGATACCCTTCAGAGCCGCGCACAGCGGAATGGCGACCACCATGCCGATGGCGCCCATAAGCGCCGAACCGATAACGAGCGACGTCAGGCTCATGACGGGATGTACCTGGACCGAGCTCTGCATGACCTTAGGCGAAATGACGTTGTCGGTGACGTTTTGAGCCACCATGGTCACGACAAGCGTCCACAATGCCAGCATAGGGCTGAACATAAAGCCGAGCACCGTGGCGATCGCCGCGCTCACCCAGGGACCGACAACCGGGACCAAGTGCATAATGCCGGTAAAGATGGCCATGAGCGCTGCGTATGGATGGCCAATGAGCGTAAAGCCGATAAAAGCGAGGATGCCCCCGCAGATGGACGTCACGACCATGCCACGCATATAACCGCCGACCGAGCGTGAAAGGATGGCGACCATAAAGCGGTACGAGGTCTCCTTTTCCTGACCAATGATGGTGCAGACCTCATGGTGCATACGGGGATAGTCGCAGGCCAACCAATAGGCAAGCACCAAGCCCAAGAAGATTACGAACAGCTGCGAGGCCGTATTGGTAATAAGCGGGAATACACCGCGACCAAGCTCGGCAGCAATCTGAGACACATACTTCGATGCCACGGTAACCAGGGACGAAAGATTATCGTCCAGATACTCCTTGAGCGGCGTGTTGTTGAGCGTCTTGGCGTGCGAGATCAACTCGTTGAGATCGCCGCCCGCAACGCGAAGCTGCTCAGGCAGACGGCTCAGGACCTCCATGATCTGACCGAGCAAAATAGGTGATAGGATGCAGACAACACCAACGAGCACGGCAACAACCACGATCAGCGCGATGAGCGAACCAATGCCACGGTTGACGCCGTGATGCTCGAGCCAATTGGTGATCGGGGACATCACAAAGGCAATGATGGAGCCGACGGCAAGAAACTCGATAACCGGCGCCAGGATGCCCATAAGGTTAAAGATGACAGCGGCGATGACAATGCAGCCAACGATGGCCCAAATGCGCAACGTCAAAATACGGGTGTCGCGCAGCACGCGATCGGTTTGTTGGGGGTGCTCACTCATGAACGAATCATCACTCCGTCGGGGTCGATCTTGTCCTGAATCTTCTTAAGCGTGCGGCGCAGCAGGCGCGAAACCTGCACCTGAGAAATGCCCAGCTTCTTGGCGATCTCGATCTGGGTCATGCCCTTCACAAAGCGCAGCTCGATCACCTCGCGCTCGCGCGGCGAGAAATCACGGATGGCTTCCTCGATCACTAGACGGTCATCGGTAAAGTCGAGCTCGTTGTCATCGTCGGCGTAACGGTCGAGAATCGAGGGCGCATCGTCGGAATCGGACGCACCAGGAGCCTCGATGGGCACCGAGGTATAGGCCGAAGACGATTCCATAGCCTCGAGGACCTCATCGACAGTCACATCTAGATACTCAGCGATCTCCTCAACCTTGGGCGAACGCTGCAGCTCGTTGGTAAGTTTGTCAGTAGCCTGGTTGACCTTGGCCGAGAGCTCCTGCAGACGACGCGGTACGCGCACGCTCCAGCCCTTATCGCGGAAATGGCGTTTGATCTCGCCCAGGATAGTGGGTGTCGCAAACGTCGTGAACTCGAGCCCGCGCTCGGGGTCAAAACGGTCGATAGCCTTGAGCAGACCCAGATAGCCAACCTGCATCAGGTCGTCGAGCGGCTCGCCGCGATTCTTAAATTTGTTGGCAAGAAACCTTACCAGGTTCATATGGGACATGACGAGCTGCTCGCGGGCGTCCGGATCACCGGTCTCCTTATAGCGACGAAACAGCTCGCGGGTTTTCTCCTTGTCCCAAGCGGTCTTGCCGCTCCGGGAACGTTCGGTCATATTAGATATCCGCCTTGAGGTCGAGGGAAAGCGTCAGGGGCGCCGCAGTCTTTTCGTAGGAGTCGCACACGCTTGCAAGGATGAGCTCGGCATACGCAGCAGCCTGGTCATCCTCGTCGACGGTGGCCTGATCGCCAAAGGTAAAGGTCATGCCAACGTGGGTCTCATCGACATCGAATTTGATGGTGATGTCATCGCAGTCGACCGCGGTGCAACCAAAGATGAAAGCCTCCTCGGCGGCCATGCGGATGTCCTCGATGCGATCGACAGACATAGAGCACAGGGAACCAACGTTGGCGGCAGTCATGCGCACAAGGCGAGCGAGACGCGGGTCGCCGGCAACGGTCAGCGTGATGGGGCAGGTTGCTTCGCTACTCATCGCAGGACTCCTCAGAGGTCTCGGCGGGCGTATACGTGTAATACTGAGCCGGCTTGGCTGAAGACTTCTGAGCCGCATCTGCGCCATCGGCGACCTCGTCCTCCGCCTTGCCAATCAAGACGCGCTCGGTCGGCTGCTCGGCTTCTTCGGCGGCAGGGGAAAGCTTGCGCTCGGCTTCAGCTGCAGGAGCCTTCACCTTATTGAAGAGCTTCTGCACAGCACCGGCGGCAGAGTCGGTCACGCTCGACACAGCATTGCTGGCCTCGGCCATGCTGCCCGTAACCTCGGAAATGTCGCGAACCACGGCTTCGACCTCTACGAGATTGGAGGTAAGGGCATCAACTGCCGTCTTGCTCGACTTGAGGAGCGGCTCCATCTGGGCAAGCGCCGGCGTAAGCTCATCGACAGCGCCATCGAGCTTTGCCACCACAGGCTGAGCCTCGGCGATGGTGTTGTTGAGGTCGTTCACGGTCTTATCGAGCGAGTCGACAACATTGCGGGTCTTGCGCAGGGTAAGCGCGAGCTCAGCGATGGCCCACACGCCGGCAACGGCGAGCAGCAGCAGGGCGATTTGAATGGGACTCATACAAGCCTCCCGGAAGAATCGAAATACAGACGCTTTTCATGGTACCCCAAAGGGGACCGAACATGCCAAGAGCAGCAACGTGGGACAAAATTATCAGCAGCTACTTCGGTGCATTCCCGCTGCGGTCGCGTTCGCTTTGCTCTACGCGCCACTCTTCCCAGCCGCGCCCGGCAGGCTGCCAGAACGCACCGCGCTCCAGCCCCTCGGGCAAATAGCGCTGATCGACCCAGCCTTCGGGATAATCGTGCGGATATTTATACACACCGTAGTCGTCGCTGCCTGGGCGATGACGATCGCGCAAATAACTCGGCACCTCGCGAAGCCCACTAGAATGGATATCGGCCAGCGCCGCATCGATCGAAGCCTCACACGCGTTGGATTTAGGGGCCAAACACACATAGAGTGCAGCCTGAGCCAGGTTAATACGGCACTCGGGATAGCCAATGACCTCGGCAGACTTAAACGCGGCATGTGCCACCAAAAGCGCCTGCGGGTCGGCGTTGCCAACGTCCTCAGAAGCATGAATCATAATACGGCGAGCGATAAACTTGGGATCCTCCCCCGCATCAATCATGCGCGCGAGCCAATAGATCGTGGCATCGGGGTCGCTACCGCGCATGGACTTGATGAACGCACTGATGATGTCGTAGTGCATGTCGCCGTTTTTGTCATACGTAAACCCGCGACGCGGGTTGGCGATCTTCACGTCATCCACGGTGATGGGATAGCGCTCCCCCGCCGCGGGCGCTGACGTTCCCTCGGTATCGGGACGCGTGACGGCAATCTCGCTCGCAAGCTCGAGCGTCGTGAGCGCCGAGCGAGCGTCACCCGCTGCCAGCGTACAAATAGTCTTGACCGTATCATCATCGGCCGAGAACTTTCCGTTCAAGCCCTGTGGTGCCTCGAGCGCACGCTCAATAAGCGTGGCGATATCCTCATCCTTCAGATATTCAAGCTCCACCACGCGACCGCGCGAGAGCAATGCCGAGTTGACCTCGAAGTACGGATTCTCCGTCGTGGCGCCAATCATAATGACGGTACGGTTTTCAACCGCATGCAAAAGCGCATCCTGCTGCGACTTCGAAAAACGATGAATCTCGTCGATGAACAAGATGGTGCGACGGTCGTACGTATTCAAGCGCGTCTTGGCCTCGTCAATCACGCGACGTAGGTCCTTCACGGTACCCGTCACGGCGCTGACCTCGACAAACTCGCTCTTGGTATGGTTAGCGATAATGTGGGCCAGCGTCGTTTTGCCCGTACCGGCCGGCCCATACAGAATCACACTCGACAGTACGTCATGCTCAATCGCAGCACGCAACCACGAGCCCTTACCGACGGCCTTTTGCTGGCCCACGTACTCGTCGAGCGAATTGGGGCGCATGCGCACCGCGAGCGGCGCATTTTTAAAGGAACGCTCGCGCGTCGAGGCAGAAAAAAGGTCGTCCATAGCCATCCCGTGCATCAATCAAAAACGTTTTCAACTAACCAGTATACCGAAAGAATACGAACTACCGTTCGTTAATATAGGTACGATGCGGAAACTTTAGACCCGGGAACAGCTTGCTCGTCAGTTCGCAGAAATAACCGTCCGTCATGCTCGCGATATAATCCACCACGGCTTGATCCTTGTCGTCCTGCCAGGCATAGGTGCGATCGTAGTAGGAAAGTTGCTGCTCAATGCGCGAAATATGGTGCTTAAAGATGTAAGAGGACTCGTCACCACTGTTTAGATCCCGCAGGCAACGGTCGTAGAGCTTTTCGAAGGCCTCGCGCAGCTCCACCTCGGAATCACCTTCGATACCGCCCTTGCTATAGATCTTCTCGTAGTTCTCGCGCTTGGCTCGGCGGATTTCCTCAAACAGGTCCTCGCTCATCTCGATGCGCGACTTACCATGGCTGTGCTCAACGATATCGATGGAAGCGTGCGTAAGGATCCAGCTGTTGTAGGCACCGCCCCGGCCATCATCAAAAGCGTCGGGTGACAGCAGGCCCGCCGCGATCGCATCCTGACGGTCACGACCGACGTAGGCAAGGATATCCGAGATGCGGACCACACAGCCTTCGAGCGTCATGGGACGCAGATGCCCAATTGCGCTATAGCCCGTGGCAATGCAATCCTCAACCGTCTGGTCAAACTGGTCAAAGGAGCTCATGTCCGAGAGCTCAAACACACGCTGCTCGTACTCGCCGTTATGGCATAGCACGCCGTCGAGCGTCTGGAGCGACACGTTGCGGCCGTACAGTGCGTCGAGCACGCGGACCGACTGCACGTTATGGAAAAAATAACGCCCCGTGCGCTCATGATAGATATCGTTGAGGAAGCGCTCGCCGGCATGGCCGAAAGGCGTGTGTCCCAAGTCATGACCCAGGCCAATCGCCTCGATCAAATCGCAATTGAGCCCCAGGGCGCGACCGATATCGCGCGCAATGCGGGAGACAAGCTGCACGTGCAAACCGCGGCGTGACAGATCGTCATTGCTACGGAAGCTAAAGACCTGCGTTTTGCCTGCATAACGGGTGTACGCCGGAAGATGAAGTATCTTTTCGGTATCGCGCATAAACGCCGGACGCATAAGCGTACCTTTGTCGGCGGCGCGATCAATACGACGAATGACCTGATCGTCGTTGCAACGATACGGGTTGACATAGCCCGAAGCACGATCGGCGACAATGCGCTCGACCAGTTCGGGCGACAACGCCGAGGGAATACGGTCCATGCGCGCCTTAATGACGGCCGTTTCTTGATTAGTTGCCATGGCATGCTCCTTAAGAAGGATGCGCAATCGGTTACAAAGTGCAGCCCACGACCTCGATTATGGCAAAAATCGGCACCAAAAACGGGAGCAATGGCAGGGAGCGTGATTTTGTGAAGAGGCAGGAGAGGGCCAGGACCAGGAGCGAAACGGAAAATGCCACGATGCCGCCCATAGGGTCGAGCGTGCAAAGCGCGAAGAGTGCTTTGGCGTCCCCCATGCCAATCCCCGGGGCTTGACGAAGGCGCCGCCAGAGCGACTCAGTAAGCACAAGGGCAAGGTAGACGATGACCGCAAGACCGGCATGATCAAGTGCAGTGTTAACGCCCCTGTCGAGCCAAACGCCCGCCAACGCCGCCACGGCACATGCGCCGGCAAGCCCATTGGGAAACCGTCGCTCTCGGGCATCAATTGCCACGCCGGCAAAGATACAAATCCAAAACGGGATATAGACCATCGGACTCCTCCTCGAGCTGCATCGCAAAAGCAAAAACCACCACAAAGGTGCCTGTCCCCTTTGCGGTGGTTTTGGTGGTGGTCATTTGGCGCCTTGCATGACCTCGTCAAGGGTAACGTTGACGGCGTGCTGCGTCGGCACCCAGTCGACCTTCAGGAACAGCGCGGCCACCGTGATGGGGATATAGCTGAACATAAAGATCGGGAAGGTAAACAGGTTAGTCACCAGACGCCACTTTTGCGCGCAGTGAATGTGCTTGTACTCAAAGATAGTCGTGAGCAGCGCCAGGATAAAGAAGGTCTGATACATCATGGCGAAGGTCATAATGAGCGAAGCGGCGCACGCCTGCATCTCGACTTCGGTAGCCAAGAAACCATGCGAAAGGCCACCCACAATCAAGAACGTCGCATTAGCGAGCATCGAGATCAGCGATAGCAGCATACCCGGGGCGATCGTCATGAACATGTCGTAGGCGGCAAAGCGATGATAGCGGAACGTCGACTTGACCAGATGCTTACCGTAGGTAAAGAACACCTGGTAAAAGCCCTTGGTCCAGCGCATACGCTGCTTCCAGGACGCCTTGAACGTCACGGGTTGCTCGTCAAAGAACTCCGCCGGCGCATAGCCAATGCGAATACCGTGAATAGCGCAGAACGTAGTGAACTGAATGTCCTCGGTCAGCGTGTGGAACTGCCAACCGTGCATGCCCTCGATAACGCTTGACGAGATAAGGTAACCCGAACCCGAAACAGCGCAGGACGTCTTGCAGATATTACGCGCGTTGTTGAGGAAGCGCGCCTCGCGTAGATACCACGTGGCATTAGCAGCCGAGATCCACGAGCTGCCGAAGTTCTTGGAATTGCGATAGCTCGTGACCACATGGAAGCCCTGGTCAAAGGCATCATTCATCTTGGAAACGTAATCGCGGGAGATAACGTTATCGGCATCGAAGATAAAGTAGCCCTCAAACGTGTCGGGATACTCGTTGAGAATGCAGTCGAAGCCAAAGTCCATGACCCAGCTCTTGCCCTTGCGGGCCAGGTCATTGCGCTCGTAAACAATGGCACCGGCCTCGCGCGCGAGCTGCGCCGTGTTGTCGGTGCAGGCATCGGCGACCACGAAAACCTCGATGAGCTCGGACGGATAATCCTGGTCCTTGATGGAGCGAACGAGGTTGGCGATCACGGCCTCCTCATTATGCGCCGCGATAAAAAAGGCATAGCGATGGAGTTTTTTGGCCTTGGGAGGCGCGACCTCGCCACGAAGAGCGCCAATGACAAAGAAGACCACCTGGTACAGAAAGCAGACCGTGAGCAGCGTGACGACAATCTGGTTGAAGATCACGATGGGTGTGTTGGTTTGTAAAAAGGCGAGCATGCAGGCTCCCAGCAACGCGTAACGTAAACAATCGTATATCTTACCGCAGGCTTACCGAGTTCAAGAAACCACCTAATACTGGCTAGGCTTCGAGAAGACCGAGCTGCGGAACGATTTCATCTCCAACGGCCGTGCGACCGAGCGCGCGCGGAGCCAGATCGTCGAGAACAGCAGCGAGATCCCACGGCAACTCGTCGCGACACTCAATGCGCTCCCCCGTCACGGGATGGTCGAACGCCACGCGCCAGGAATGAAGGAACTGCCTGGTCAGGCCCTGGTCGGCGCGCGCATCGCACTTGCCGTAGAGTGGATCGCCCACGCAGGCGTGGTTGATATGACGCATATGCACGCGAATCTGGTGCGTGCGACCGGTAAACAGATGGCACTCAACGAGCGTATAACCATCGTCAAAGCGCGTGGAATCAAAGCGCTCGAGGACTTTAAAGGTCGTAATGGCCTGACGGGCAAAGGGGTCGTCCGAAACCGCCATCTTGACGCGGTCGCGCGTAGAACGGGCGATACCGGTATTGATGGTGCCCTCGTCCATGGCGATGTGCCCGTGGACAAGCGTGATATAGCGGCGGTCGAGCGTACGCGTGCGAATGAGATTTTGAAGCGCGCGCTGGGTGTCGTCGTCTTTTGCCGCGAGCATAAGGCCCGAGGTATCGCGATCCAGGCGATGCACGATGCCGGGGCGGTCCTCACCCTGCACGGTACCAAGATGATCGATACCGCAGTGGTAGACCAAGGCGTTCGCAAGCGTGCCGCTCTCGTGGCCGTGGGCGGGATGGCACACCAGCCCGCGCTGCTTGGAGAGCACAATGAGATAGTCGTCCTCATAGCGAATGTCGAGCGGGATGGCCTCGGGAATCACATCGGTGGGATCGTGCGGCTCGGGCAGGTCGACCGAGATGCGGTCACCGGCGCGTACGGCATACTTTTTTGACAGACAGGTCTCGCCGTTCACGATTACGGCGCCGCCCTCGATCAGATGCGCGCAGGCAGAGCGCGTGGGGCAGCCGTCGTTGGCACCCAGAAAGGCGTCGAGACGCTGGCCAGAGCAATCGTCGGCAACAAGAATATGGATGTCGGCCATTAACGCTCATTCCTTTCGCGAATCTTGCGGGCACGCTCCCCACGCTGCTTGGCTTTGCGCTTAGCGCGGGCCTCATCACGGGCATTGAGCTCAGCAGTCGCATCGACCTCGCAAGCGGCGGGACTCAAGAACATGTAACCGATAAGCGCCAGCACAACACCGACCGTAATGCCGATATCGGCCACATTGAAGACGGGAAAGTCGATGAAGGTGGTGGCAATAAAATCGGTCACGAAGCCAAAGGCCAAACGATCGATAGCGTTGCCGATAGCACCACCCGCAACCATCGCCATGCCCACAACCTCAAGATGGGCGAGCTGGGGTGCACGAACGAGGTACACGGCAATAGCGACAATGACCGCCAGCGCCAGCACGGCAAACGCGATGCCATGCCCCTCGCCCATGCTAAAGGCAGCGCCGATATTGCGGACAAACAGGAAGTCGATCACGCCGGGGATGACGGTCACATGCAGTGCATCGCCCACGGCACGAACCGCAAGCTTGGTCAACTGGTCAACAAGCAGCACAACCAGCGCCACCCCACCAGCAACACCCAACCGCCAACGCAAAGGCGGCGTCATATCCCCAGTACGACCCAAATCAATCCCCTACCCTCAAGAACTCGAATAACGTTTAGTGCAAGTAATCATCTTATAGTGACACGCATGAAACATGCAGCATATTCATCAACGAAAGCCAAATAACCAGCACAAAACAAAAGCGACATTCCGAAAACCGGAATGTCGCTTAATAGCTTTAGTTCCAACAGCGGAAACGCCGCGTTACCGCGCCTTACAGCGCTTCGGCACAACGTTTGCAGATGTGAGCGTGGCCGTTGTACTCGCCGACGGTGGTGCGATAGTTCCAGCAACGGTCACAGCACTCGCCCTCGGCAGCCTCAATAGCAACGGAAAGCTCCTCGCCCTGGGTCAGCTCAACATCGGAGACGATGTAGAACTCGGCCAGATCGACGGCCTTGTCGCTGGTCAGCAGCGCATACATCTCGGCAGGAACGACCGCCTTGACGCGGACCTGCTGACTCTTGGTGAAGGTGCCGGCAGAACGAGCGTCCTCAAGGGCCTTGGTCACGGCGCTACGGAGTTCGAGCGAAGCCTCGAGCACGCCCTCAAACTCATTGGCCTCGTCGACCGTGATGGGCGACTTGTACCAATCGAGCAGCGCGGCGTACTTCTGGTGATCAACGCAGCCAGCGGGCGCATAGGCCATGGCCTCGTCGACCGTGTAGGACAGGATCGGCTGCAGGTCGCGCATGAGCATCGAGAAGAGCTCGGCCAGCACGGTCTGAGCGCTGCGGCGCTCGAGCGAGCCGGGCTTATCGCAGTACAGACGGTCCTTCAGGGCGTCGAGGTACACGTTGGAGAGCTCGGTAACCACGAAGTCGTAGAGCGCACGGTAGGCGCGCGGGAACTCGTAGCTGGCGTAGGCGTCATCAACCTCGGCCTGGACCTGGGTCAGACGCGCAACCATGAGCTTGTCGAGCGGCAGCAGGTCGGCAAAGGCGACGCCGTCAGTCTCGGGCTCAAACTGACCCTCGAGCTCGGAGAGCAGGAAGCGCAGCGTGTTGCGGAAACGGCGATAGGCATCGGACGTACGAGCGAGAATCTCGTGGTCGATGGAGACGTCGGAGCTGGTGTCGACGGAGGCAACCCACAGACGGATGATGTCAGCGCCCATCTCGTCGCAGACCTTGTTGGGGTCGATGACGTTGCCGAGCGACTTGGACATCTTGCGGCCCTGGCCGTCGAGCGTGAAGCCCTGCGAGACGACCGCCTTGTACGGAGCGTGGCCGTTGGCACCCACCGAAGTGAGCAGCGAGCTCTGGAACCAACCACGATGCTGGTCGGAGCCCTCGAGATACACGTCCGCCGGGTACTCAAGCTCGGGGCGATACTCGCAGACGGCCTTCCAAGACACGCCAGAGTCCCACCACACGTCGAGGATGTCCTTATCGGCCTTGAGGTGATGGCCGCCGCACTTGGGGCAGACGCAGGCCTCGCCCAGGTAGCTCTCGGGAGCGTCGGTGAACCAGGCGTCGGAGCCCTTCTCGTGGAAGAGCTTGATGACGGCGTCGAGCGTGGCGTCGTTCATGACCTTCTCGCCGCAGTCGGCGCAAGTGTAGCTGGGGATAGGCACGCCCCAGTTGCGCTGACGGCTGATGCACCAGTCGGGACGCTGCTCGACCATGGCGCCGATGCGGTTGGCGGCGTGAGCCGGATACCACTTGACGTTCTCGCGGACCTCTTTGCCAGCCTGCTCACGCAGACCGGTCTTGTCCATCGAGACGAACCACTGGTCGGTAGCACGGAAGAGTACCGGGTGCTTGCAGCGCCAGCAGTGCGGATAGCTGTGCGTGATCTTCTTCTCGAGGACCAGGGTGCCGCGCTCGCGCAGGAACTCGATGATGTGCGGGTTGGCCTCATCGGTGTCCATGCCGCTGAAGGGGCCGCCGGTGCCAAACTCCTCGCCGGTGTAGAACTTGCCGTCGTCATCGACCGGCATGCAAATGTCGGTGATACCCTCCTTGAGGCAGGCGAAGTAGTCGTCGACGCCGTGACCGGGCGAGTTGTGGACGATACCGGTACCGTCATCGACACCGACGTAATCGGCCAACAGCGCCACGCCCTCAACACCGTCAAAGATCGGCTGCTTGTAGTGGATGTGGTGGAAGGTCTCGGCGGGAACCAGATAGGGTTTGCCGTCGACCATGACCGGGGTGTACTCCCAGCCAAACTCCTCACAGCACTTGGGAGCCAGGTCCTCGAGCATGACCTCGGCACGGCCATCGTGCTCAACGGCGACATAGGCGGCGCCGGGCTTGAGAGAAACGGCCTGGTCGGAGGGGATGGTCCACGGGGTGGTCGTCCAGATGATAAAGTCGACCGGGCCGTCGAAGTTCTCGAGGCCGGCGGGCTTGGAGGTCATCTCAAAGCGCACGAAGATGGACGGGCTCGTCTCGTCGGAGTACTCGATCTCGGCCTCGGCCAGCGCGGTGTGGCAGTGCTTACACCAGTGAACCGGCTTGTGACCGCGATAGATCATGCCCTTGTCGAACATGGCCTTGAAGACCTCGATGTCGGCGGCGTCGTGCTGGTGATAGAGTGTCAGATAGGGGTTATCCCAGTCGCCGAGCACGCCCAGGCGACGGAAGCCGGCCTTCTGCAGCTCGATGTTCTCGACAGCGAACTCGTTGCAGAGCTCACGGATCTTGGCCGTGGGGGTCTGGTTGAACTTCTCGGTGCCGAGCTTCTCCTCGACCTTATGCTCGATCGGCTGACCATGGCAGTCCCAACCGGGGACATAGGGAACCTCATAGCCCTGCATCATCCAGTAGCGGTTGATCATGTCCTTGGAGATCTTGTTCATGGCATGGCCGATGTGGATCGGACCGTTGGCGTACGGAGGGCCGTCGTGAAGCACGAACTTCTTGTGACCCTCGTTCTTCTTCAGAACCTGCTCGTAGACCTTGTTGTCCTGCCAGTCCTTGAGTCGCTTGGGCTCGGACTTGGAAAGACCGGCACGCATGGGAAAACCGGTCTTGGGCAGATTCATCGTCTGCTTGTACTCGTTTGCCACGGTACCCCTTTCATGTCATGGGCGCACACGCCCGTTGGGCACCAAAAAAGCGCCCGTCCCTACAAGCTGGGACGAAGCGCCACAAAACGAGCTGTACGCCCGCAAAAGCTCTTCGTTTAACCACCCAGCTTAGATGCCCTCGCCCGCGTATTCGCGCGCTCGCATCCGTTACTCGGCTGGCCTGTATCGACGACCATCTCGGCGATATCTACTAAGACGTGTCTGCGCGGCACGTCCGTTGGGACCGCAGCTCCGGGGTGATTTTCATCGGTCGCATGCACGGGATCTCAGCGCTCCCCGCTCTCTGTAGCATGCGGACGGCCGACTACTCGTCCCCATCAACGCTTATGCGGAGTATGTTAGCACGTTCCGCGCCGGCAAAAAACCCTCAACACTGGTTTTATACGTTCGAAATTTCTCGCTATGACAGCCCTTCTCTAGGAGCAAAATACCTGAAAGCACTCTATCGAACGAAAGAAGGTTGCTATGCGCACGATTGGAATGAGCGACTACACCGTTGGCGAGGACTGCTTTACCGAGCTGCCAACCGCACTGGCGGAGTACGGCGCGAAGAAAGTCGCCATCATTGGCGGCAAGCGAGCCCTGGCTGCGGCGCTGCCGGGCATCGAGGCGGCACTTGAAGGTACCGATGTCGAGGTCCTGGAGACCCGCGTCTATGGCACCAACAGTACGCGTGCCAATATCGCCAAGGTCGTGAACTCCCCTGCCTGCCAGGAAGCCGACGTGCTCATCGCATGCGGCGGCGGCAAGGCGCTCGACACCGTCAAGACAGCTGCCATCGAGCTCAAGAAGATCGTCTTCACCGTCCCGACGATCTGTTCCAACTGCTCCGCCGCGACCGCCATTGCCGTCGTGTACAACGACGACGGCTCGCTCGAGGGCTATTCGTACCCCAACCGACCGGCGCACATCTTCATCAACCCCAAGATCATCGCCGAAGCTCCGGCGGAGTACTTCTGGGCCGGCGTGGGCGATGCCCTGTCTAAGCAGCCTGAGGTCGAATACGCCACGAGCGCCGGCAATTTGGAGCATACCGCCGGCCTTGGCCTGGCACTCGCCCACACCTGCTCCGAGCCGCTGTTTACTTATGGCGTCCAGGGTCTTGAGGACGTGCGCCGGAATCTGTCGAGCGAGGCCGTCAAGCAGATCGCGCTCGACATCGTGGTCAACACGGGCTATGTCTCGAACCTGACCAACCAAAACGATTACTACTACAACTCGAGCGTGGCGCACGCATTCTACAATGCGACGTGCAGCATTCCTCGCGAGGGAACCTATCTGCACGGCGAGGTCGTGAGCCTGGGCGTGCTCGTGTTGTTCGCCTACACGGGCGACACCGAGAACCTTGAGCGCTACGCTGCCTTTAACAAGCAGATAGGCCTGCCCGTGACGCTTGAGCAGGTCGGGCTTTCCGAGTCCGATATCCCGGCCCTATGCGAGTACGCGCACACCACCAACGAGTGGAAGCAGGGCAACCCGGAGCCCTTCACCGACGAAAAGTTCGCCGCCGCCATCAAGGCCGCCGACACTTACGGCCACACGCTCTAGCACAAACCCAAAACCACCACAAAGGGGACAGGCACCTTTGTGGTGGTTTTTTATTGCTCCAGCAAAGCTGAACAAGTCGAGCTCTGTATATGAAACAGGAATATGTTTTGTTTGGTGTATCTAAATAAAAGTAACGAGATCGGATGTACGAAACCGATATACAGTGTCGTTATTTTATGCTATATGCTATATGCGAATATGAAATTAACAAATCGGAACTTATGGAGGAAATATACTATGAATATAGGATTTTGGCTATGTGGAGTTTTGGTTATTCCATTTGTGATTATAG
>ULZT01011528.1_pt1 | contig 14203 bp, 8 predicted proteins | sample 1963371 | NCBI WGS metagenome assembly ULZT01 (sample SAMEA4835897, study PRJEB28245) | human gut metagenome | biome: gut microbiome; material: fecal sample | place: Denmark | collected 2008
AACGCATACGTTCCGTCCGGAACAAGATGTATTTTATCACTCGCAAAGGGTTTTGTCAACAATTTTTTGAAATATTTTTGATTTTTTAGAAAAAAAGCGTCTTTTCGTCGTTCCGATTTCAGGTGTACCGGTACATCGCCTTGATCACGGCTCCCCGGCGAGGCGCCGGGCGATTTTCACGCCCGTAGGGCCAGCGGGAGCAGGACTACCGGCAAAATGACGTTTGCAGCACTTTTTCTTCTTTTTATTATACCGCTTTTGCCCTACTTGTGCTATAATAACTTTACTAATGTTTGAAAACGCTCCTTTTGGGGCAGCACGGAGGGTAGAACCTATGAAACTGGTAAGCGTGGAAACTCCCGAAAAGAGTGTCTGCAAAATGACGTTCAGCGCTTCTGCTGAGGAACTGGAGGCCGCATCCAACGCCGTGTACGAGCGCACCCGCGCCTCTTACACCATCAAGGGCTTTGCAAAGGGTGAGGCGGACCGCGCTCAGATCGAGGCGGACCGCGGAGAGCACACGTTCTGGTATGATGCCATCAACGACCTGATGGACAAGGATGTGCCGGCTCTGTATGACGCCGCCATGAAAGAGCACGGCTTCCGCGCCGTGGACGAGCCCACCTATGATCTGGTCAGTGTGAAGAAAGACGAGGGCTTTGTGGCCACCGCCACCACCGCCCTGCAGCCCGAGCTGAAGCTGGCCCAGACCTCAGGCTTCAAGGTCGAGTGCGTCACCCCGGCTGTCACGGACAAAGAGATCGACAATGTGCTGGAGCACCGCCGTCAGGCCTCTGCCGAGCTGGTGCCCCACAAGGGCCCGGCCGTCAAGGGCAATATCGTCCACATTGACTATGAGGGCCAGATGGACGGCCAGCCGTTCAAGGGCGGCTCCGCCAAGAACCAGACTCTGCAGCTGGGCAGCAGCCGGATGATCCCCGGATTTGAGGAGGGCATCCTGGGCCACAAGGGCGGCGAGGAGTTCGACATCTTTGTCACGTTCCCCACCCGCTACCATGTGAAAGACCTGGCCGGCAAGCCCGCCGTCTTCAAGATCAAGCTGATCGACGTCTGTGTCCGCCAGCTGCCCGCCCTGAACAGTGATTTTGCCAAGAAAGCGGGCAAGGTGGACACCATGGAAGCGTTCCGTGAGCAGATCCGCCAGCAGATCCACGATGGCAAGCACGCCAGCGCCCTGAACCGCGCCAAGGATCAGGTCCTGACCCAGCTGGCCAACGCCGCGGAGGGCGAGATCCCCAGCGTCCTGGTGGAGAGCACCTACCAGCGCGAGATGGAGAACATCCAGCAGCAGCTCCAGATGCAGCGCGTCAGCCTAGACCACTACCTGTCCCAGGTGCACCAGACCCGCGAGACCTTTACCGCAAACGTTCATAAGGCTGCGGAGAACAACACCCGCGCCCGGATGGCTCTGCTGCAGGTGGCACAGCAGGAGAACCTCGTCCCCACCGATGAGGAGATGACCGCCAAGATGCAGGAGCGTGCCGACAAGCTCAAGAAGCCTCTGGAAGAGATCATGGCCAAGTCCAACGTGGAGAGCATTCGCCGCAACGAGGCCATCCGCCGCGCTGCTGACTGGGTGATCGAGCACTCCACCATCGAGGAGAAATAAGCAGTTTTCCAAGCCCGTGCCCTGCACGGGCTTTTTTGTTGTATTTCTTGACTTTTTCTTTGTTTTGCGTTATTTTTATAGTAGAATCTGTAATAAAATTTGGGCACGCCTGTCCAAGTCTCAGATTGGAGGTTTTGAACCATGAAAAAGCTATTCTGCACACTGTTGTCTGCGGCGGCAGCGGTGGCTCTGCTCTGTGGTTTTACCCCCTCTCCGCAGGAAAACAGCGCGGGAGCGGGGCTCATTACCAAAACCTATGAAACGGCAGAGGCCATCAGCAGCCTATCCGTCAGCGACAAATACGCCGATGTGACGGTAAAAGCCGATGATGTGGACCATGTGGTGGTGGAGTACAGCTACAACAGCTCCTACAACGATGCCTTTGGCACGGGCGGAGAGCTGTACAGCTTTACCATTGCGGGCCCGAGCCTGAACATTCAGGGCCTCAAGGGCGACGCTTCCATGAGCGTGAACAACAGCAAATGCATCTGCACCATGACCGTCAAGCTGCCCCGCAGGGCGTTTGCAGGCCTCACGGTGGATACCAGCAACGGCAATCTCACCATCCAGGATATGACGTCTCAGTCCAATACCCTGACCACCACCAACGGCAACATTTCCATTACCGGCGGCAGTCTGGATAACCTGAACGCCACGGCCAACAACGGCAAAGTGGAAGTGAACAACCTGCTCACCCAGACCTTTGCCGCTTCCACCCGGAACGGCCGCATCAGCCTGGCCAACACCTCGGCTTTGAGCATTACCGCACAGGCCCAGAACGGTGACGTCAAGCTGGACCACACCTCGTCGCCCTATTTCTACTGCACCGCCACCAACGCCAGCGTGGTGGGCACTGTGACGGGCCGCGGCGCGGAGTATGGCCTGAACCTGACCGCAGGCAGTGGTCGCGTGACCCTTACCGACGCCAACGACGATAGCTTCGCCATCCGCAGCAGCGCCCCTGTCCAGCAGAATCTTGGCGCCGCCCAGAGCTTTACGGCCAATGCCAGCAACGGCAACGTGAACTTGGAATTCGTGCAGTGAGGCACCTTTAAAACGACAAACACTCCTCTGTAAAACCAACAGGAGCCTGTGCCGGGAAGCGATTCCCACACACAGGCTCCTGTTGGTTTTTGTTATTTTACTTTGTCAGCAGATTGAAGCCCATGACCACGATGCCCAGCACCACCAGCACGATACCGGTCGCGCGGTTGAGGGTCTTGGCGTCCGCCTTATTGGCAAAGACCGCCGCAATACGGGCCCAGAGCAGGGTAAAGAGGACGCAGAGGGCAAACACGGGCCAGTCCGGGGCCCCGCCGATGGCAAAGTGGGAGACAGCACCCGTCAGGGCCGTGAACGTCATGATGAAGACGCTGGTGCCCACGGCAGTCTTGAGCTCATAGCCCAGCACGCTGGTGAGGATGAGGAGCATCATCATGCCGCCGCCGGCCCCCACAAAGCCGCAGATCAGGCCGATGATGACACCGCAGACGATGGACTGGATCGCACGCTTTTTCGCGGAGATCCCCTGCATGGCCTCTTTGGTGGTCATGACCGGCTTGACGATGAACTTGATGCCCAGCAGGAACGTCATAAACACCGAGAAGCCGCCCATCGTCCGAGAGGGAACAAGGCTTGCCAGCCAGCTGCCCACCACCGTGAATCCCAGCACGCTGGCCATCATGATGAGGCCGTTTTTCACGTCCAGATTCTTATTCTTGTGGTAGGTGTAAGCGGACACCGCACTGGCCAGAACGTCCGACGAAAGGGCGATGCCCACGGCCATGTAGGGGTCCATGCCCAGAAACGTGATGAGCATGGGGCTGATGACCGCCGCCGCACTCATCCCGGCAAAGCCGGTGCCGAGGCCGGCACCCATGCCGGCAAAAAATGTAACCAGAAGAACATACAAAATTTGCATCTTAATCTTCCCCCTCAATGATGGCATCCAGATTTTTGCTCATGGTCTCCAGCGTGGCAAAAAACGCCGCCCGCTGGGCTTCGTCCGTGTGGTCCAGCAGCCGCTCCAGAAAACGGTTCTGCACCTCCCGGCCCCGCTCTACCACGGAGCGGGCCTTTTCCGTCCCGATGAGCAGGGTCTTGCGGCGGTCACCTGCCACGGCCTCCCGCCGGAGGTAGCCCTCCTGCACGAGGCGGTCCACATTGACCGAGACAAGGTTCGCTTTTAGCTTTCGCACCTCCACGATGTCGCTGGCCGTCTTGTATTCGGGGTTATTGACGAGGAACAGCAGGATATCCAGCGCCGTCTGCGGCAGCTTGAGCTCTTGACACAGGGACTTGCAGGCGGCGTTGTAGCCCACCACAAACTTCTGTGAGAATTCCAGGCTGGGGTTCATGCAGCTTCACTTCTTTCAATTTTAGATTGTTCAAATTTGAAGTGATTATAGCACAGGCCGTTTTCTCTGTCAAGGATGAAAAAAAGCTCTGCCGGAACCCGACAGAGCCTTTTTCCTATTTTGCCGTTAAATCGCCAGCAGGATCAGCCGCATTACCAGCGCGCAAAGCCACGCGGTGACGCACTGGTTTAACACCATGATGGCCGCCCACTTGCCGCCAAGCTCACGCTTGACAGAGGCCACTGCAGCAATGCAGGGGGTATACAGCAGGCAGAAGACCAGCAGCGGGGCCGCCTGGGCCGGGGTAAGGGCAGCTGCAAAGGCTGCCGAGGAGCCGAACAGGATGGTCAGGGTGGAAACAACGCTCTCCTTTGCCATAAAGCCGGTGATGAGGGCCGTGGAGACACGCCAGTCGCCAAAGCCCAGCGGTGCGAACAGCGGCGCGATCCCGCCCGCCAGCAGGGCCAGAATGCTGGTCTGCGGGTCAGACGTCAGGCGGAGCCGGAGGTCAAAGTTCTGCAGGAACCAAATGACGATGGTGGCTATAAAGATGACCGTAAACGCCCGCTCGAGAAAATCCCGGGCCTTTTCCCAGAGCAGCTGGGCCACGTTTTTCAGGCCCGGCAGGCGATAGTTGGGCAGCTCCATCACAAAGGGCACGGCCTCGCCCTTGAAGACCGTTCCCTTGAGGAGAATGGCCATTCCTACGCCCACGAGGATGCCAAGGAAATACAATCCCACCATGACCAACGCGGCCTGACGCGGGAAAAATGCCGCTGCAAACAAGCTGTAAATGGGCAGCTTGGCCGAGCAGCTCATAAACGGAGTGAGCAGGATGGTCATTTTTCGGTCACGCTCCGAGGGGAGGGTGCGGCTGGCCATCACGCCGGGCACTGTACAGCCAAAGCCGATGAGCATAGGCACGATGCTGCGGCCCGAAAGACCGATGCGGCGGAGCAGTTTGTCCATGACGAACGCCACACGGGCCATGTAGCCGGTATCTTCCAGCAGGGAGAGGAAGAAGAACAGGGTCACAATGATGGGCAGAAAGCTCAGCACGCTGCCCACGCCTGTAAAGATGCCGTCGATGACCAGTGAGTGCACCGCCGGGTTGACTTCCCATGCCGTAAGGGCGTTATCCGTCAAGGTGGTCAGCCGGTCAATTCCCGCTGCCAGCAGGTCCTGCAGGCCGGAACCGATGACGCCGAACGTCAGATAGAACACCAGCGCCATGATGCCCACAAAGGCCGGGATGGCCGTATATTTGCCGGTGAGGATCCGGTCAATGCGGTTGCTGCGGAGCTGCTCCTTGCTCTGATGGGGCTTGACAACGGTCTGAGCCACCAGCTGGTGGATAAAGTGGAACCGCATATCCGCAATGGCAGCGGCCCGGTCCAGCCCGCGCTCCTGCTCCATCTGGAGGATGATATGCTCGATCATTTCTTTTTCGTTCTGATCCAGCTGCAGGGCTTCCTCAATGCGGTGGTCGCCCTCCACCAGCTTCGTGGCGGCAAAACGCACCGGGATGCCAGCTGTCTTGGCGTGGTCCTCAATGAGATGGATGATGCCATGGATGCAGCGGTGGACCGCACCGCCGTGGTCGTCCTCGCCACAGAAATCCAGCCGGCCTGGGCGTTCCTGATACTTTGCCACATGGATGGCATGGTCTACCAGCTCATCCACACCCTCGTTCTTGGCCGCGGAGATGGGCACCACCGGGATGCCCAGCATGGCCTCCATCTGGTTGATGCGGATGGTACCGCCATTTCCGCGCACCTCATCCATCATATTCAGCGCCAGCACCATGGGGGTATCCAGCTCCATGAGCTGCATCGTTAAGTACAGGTTCCGTTCAATGTTGGTGGCATCCACGATGTTGATGATGCCGGTGGGTTTCTCATTGATGAGGAACTGCCGGGTGACGATTTCCTCGCTGGAATAGGGCGACATGGAGTAAATGCCGGGCAGATCGGTCACTTCGGTCTCCGGGTGGCCCTTAATCGCACCGCTCTTGCGGTCCACAGTCACGCCTGGGAAATTGCCTACATGCTGGTTGGAGCCGGTAAGCTGGTTGAACAGGGTGGTCTTTCCGCAGTTCTGGTTGCCCGCCAGTGCAAAGGTGAGGGTCGTGCCGTCCGGCAGCGGATTCTCTCCCTTTTTGGTGTGGTAGCGGCCGCCCTCGCCCAGGCCGGGGTGCTCTACCACTTTCTGTTCCGGGCAGGCAGCGGGCACCACCCGGACGGTTTTTGCCGGGGAAACGTTGATCCGGGCCGCGTCATCCAACCGGAGGGTCAGGGCGTAGCCGTGGATCTGCAGCTCCATCGGGTCACCCATGGGTGCAAACTTGACAAGGGTGACCTTTTCCCCAGGGATCAGGCCCATATCCAGAAAATGCTGGCGGAGGGCACCCTGTCCGCCAACCGTCTCAATGACAGCGCTTTCGCCGATGTTCAGTTCTTTCAGTGTCATGGTTGTCCGCCTTTCTTCGACCATTTGTTAGTCTGTATTAACAATGGTACTATAGGCTAACTTTTATCCTTTGTCAAGGGATGCCAACGACAAATTTCGTCGCGGACCGCATTTCATAAAATGTCCTATCGTGAAATACCATCCGCGATGCAAAAACACCCCGGTCTGCCGCGGCAGACAGGGGTGTTTTCAACATTATGGACAATCGCAGTGGAAAATCCTTTTATTTTGCAGTGTGGTAGCCGTCGGGGTTCTTCTTCTGCCAGTTCCAGCTGTCGGCGCACATCTCCTCGATGCCGTACTCAGCCACCCAGCCCAGCTCACGCTTGGCCTTGGAGGGGTCGGCGTAGCACTCGGCAATATCGCCGGGGCGGCGGGCCTCGATAACGTAGGGGATCTTCTTGCCGCAGGCTTTCTCAAAGGCATGGATGACATCCAGCACGCTGTAGCCCTTGCCGGTGCCCAGGTTGCAGATGAAGAGGCCGCAATTGGTCTCCAGCTTGCGGATGGCGCAGACATGGCCGCGGGCCAGATCCACCACGTGGATGTAATCGCGGACGCCGGTGCCGTCCGGGGTGGGGTAATCGTTGCCGAAGACGTGCACTTTTTCCAGCTTGCCCACAGCGACTTTTGCAATGTAGGGCATCAGATTGTTGGGGATCCCGTTGGGGTCCTCCCCAATGAGGCCGGACTTGTGGGCACCGATGGGGTTGAAGTAACGGAGCAGGGCCACGTTCAGGGTGGGGTCAGCCTTGCAGACATCGGTCAGGATGCGCTCAGTAAAGGCCTTGGTGGTGCCGTAGGGGTTGGTGGTGGCACCCACGGGGAAGTCCTCGGTGATGGGCACACTGGCGGGGTCGCCGTAAACGGTGGCCGAGGAGCTGAAGACAAAGTTCTTGCAGCCGTGGCGGCGCATCACATCCAGGATGACCAGGGTGCAGTTGAGGTTGTTATAGTAGTATTCAATGGGCTTGGAGACACTCTCGCCCACAGCCTTGTAGGCTGCAAACTGGATGACCGCGGTGATGTCCGGGCACTCGGTGAAGATCTTCTCCACATCCTCATGCTTGGTCATATCGGCCTGATAGAAGCGGAAGTCCTTGCCCGTGATCTGCTTGACCCGCTCCAGCACCACCGGAGAAGCGTTATAGTAGTTATCGGCCACCACCACATCGTAGCCAGCGTTCAACAGTTCAATGCAGGTGTGGCTGCCAATGTAGCCAGCGCCGCCGGAAACCAGAATTGCCATTGCAAAAACCTCTCTCTCGTCACCATTGTTGCATTCTTTGTAAGGGCCTTGCCCCTGCTGCCTAAAGAATACCGCTTTTTGCACGCGGAATCAAGTACCGCCCATTTTATGCGGCTGGATTCTTGTTGCATCTTTTTCCGCACGATGATGGAACCACAAATTTTTTTGCACCCTGCCCATGGAGGGAAGACGCTTTTTGTGCAAATGAGAGAAAGATCACCCGGAACACAAAAATGGCCGCCCGGCCGGGCGGCCATTCCGTTCTCTCTTTTCAAAGGCGTCCGCACTGGCGTCCGGTAAAGAAACGCAGCGTGGTGTTGGCGCGGAAGACCTTGCCCGCGCGGAGGATGGTGGTGGGAAACTCCGGGTGCGAGGGGCTGCAGGGGAAGTGCTGGGTCTCCAGCGCAAAGCCGCCGTATTTCTGCAGCGGCACGCCGCCCTTGCCCGGGGTGGGGCAATCCTGCAAAAAATTGCCCGTGTAAAGCTGGATGCCCGGCTGGGTGGTGTACATCTTCATACTGATGCCGCTTTTCTCGCTGGTGGCCCAGGCGCACAGGCTCTGGCTGGAACCGCGGTCCCGGTCAATGACAAAGCAGTGGTCAAAGCCGCCGCCTACCATGGTGGTCTGGGAAAAGCCCGTGTCGATGTCCCGGCCCAGCGGTTTGCCGGAAGTAAAATCCATCGGCGTGCCCGCCACGGGCAGGATGCGCCCGGTGGGGCAGGTCTCGTTGTTGCCCTCCAGATACCGGGACGCGTAGAGCTTGAGCTTCTGGTTCAGCACATCGCCCTCACCATCCAGATTAAAATAGGTATGGTTGGTGAGGTTCAGCACGGTGTCCGCGTCGGAGGACACCCGGTAGTCCATCCGCAGGGCATTGTCCTCCGTGAGGATATACCGCACCGAAATTTTCAGATTGCCGGGGAACCCGTCTTCTCCATCCGGGCTCTCCGCCTCCAGTAACAGGGTATCGCCAAAGGATTTCACCTCGTAGATCTTGCGCGGGAACATGCCATGCAGATGGTTTTTGCCATTGTTGGCTTCCAGATGGTAGGCCCTGCCGCCTACACTGAACACCGCGTTCTCGATCCGGTTGGCGTACCGCCCCACAAACGCGCCGCAGCAGGTACTGCCTTGGGAGTTGAAGTCGTTTTCGTAGTCGGCCAGGGTGTCATGCCCTATGACCACGTCCACCGGGCCCTTTTTTGTGGGGACAAGGATATTTTTGATCACACAGCCATAGTTCAGCACATGCACTTCCAGTCCGCCGGGGTTGGAGATGATGTACTCGTTGACCTTTTCGCCGCTTTTTGTCACGCCAAAAGGCTTGGAACGAAACTGTGCCATTGCGCTCGCCTCCTCATCATTTGGTTCACACCCAGCAGGCGCACTCCTGAGTGTATCTTTCATAATTATGATTATATCATAGTTTCACACGCTTGTGGGCAGAACTTTTTAGAATTAACAGCCAATATTTTTGGAGATTTTTTGGTAGTTTTGCAAAAGAAAATCCTCATGGAGCGCTCCATGAGGATTTTTTTGTTTGCAGGGGAATTTATGCTTGCGCGTTGGCCTGCGCCAGGAACTCGGCCGCGTCGTCCGGGATGTCGTCCAGGTCTTCCTCGCTGCCGATATCCACGTTGAGCGGCGGCTTCTTGAAGAGGATGTCGTACATCAGCGGGACGATGTACAGGGTCATCAGGGTGGCGTAGCTCAGGCCGCAGATGATGACGACGCACATGCCGCGCATCAGCTGTCCAGCCATATCGTTGCTCAGGGCCGTCTGGAGCATGGCCAGCACCGTGGTCAGGGTGGTCATGAGGATGGGGCGCATACGGGTCTTGCCGGTGGCGATGAGGGCCGCGCGGCGCTCCATGCCGCCCAGGCGGAGCTGGTTGGTGTAGTCCACAAAGACGATGCCGTTGTTGACGACGGTACCCATCAGGACGATGAAGCCCATCAGAGAGATCATGGTCAACTGCTGGCCCGTGAGCAGCATTCCCAGCAGGCCGCCGGTAAAGGCCAGCGGGATGGTAAACAGCACGATGAACGGGGACAGCAGGCTCTGGAACTGTGCCACCATGACCAGATAGACGAACGGCAGGGCCAGTGCCAGCCACTGCACCATCTCATTGGTCATCTTGTTGACGTTGCCGGACTCGCCGCCCACGTCAAAGGAGCAGCCCTCCGGCATCTCATCGGTCAGGGTGTAGGCGTCCAGCGTCTTCTTGACCTGACGGGCCTGCACGGTGGTATTGTAGCCGGGCAGAGTGTCCGCCGTGACGGTGACGAACTGGGTCTGGTTCTCGCTGGTCAGGGAGTCGGGGGCCGTGCCCACGGTCCAGGTGGCAATATCGCTGAGCTGACAGGTGCCCGTGGTGGTGGTGCCATCCGCAGACATGGTGGTGGTCTCAAAAGTAATGCCCATCATGTTTTCCTTGGTGACGGGGTCCAGGTTATCGGTGATCTGGACCGTCATGGAAGTGCCGTCCACCACAACGGGGGTCTTGGCGGTGGTGGTGGTGGTCAGGTCCGCCGCGATCTGCTGATACACCTGCGCGACGGTCAGGCCATAGGCACGGACCTTATCACGGTCGATCTGCAGCTCAATAGTGGCGTCGCCGTTGCCCAGGCCGGTGGTGGCGTTGGTAAAGCCCTCGGTGTTGTTGACCATCTCCACGACCTTATCGGCCAGCTGGGTGATGGTGGCCGTGTCGGGGCCGTAGACCTTGACGCTGAGGCCGTTGGCCATCATGCTGGTGAGCTCCTGCATTCCGCTGATCTCCACGGTGCCGGTGCAGTTTTCCACGCTGCCCAGGGCGTCTTCCAGCGCCTGACGGGCGGTTTCGATCTGGGTGGAGGAGAGGCTCTCATCCAGTTTGACATTGATCTTATAGCTGCCGTAGCTGTTGGCCGCGTTCAGCAGGTCGGTAATAGCCTTGGGAAGGCCCAGCTGGCCAACGTCGATGCCGGCCACGCTGGTATCGGTGGTGATGCCCACCTCTTCCACATGGTCCACCGCCATCAGGGCTTCCACCACCTGCCCGGCCACATCGTAAGAATCCTCTTTGCTCATATCCGCCGTGGTCGAGATCTCCACAATGGCCTCGTTGCTAGTGATCTCCGGCAGCAGGGTGATGCCCATGGAGAAGACCCGCCAGCCGCAGAAAGCCAGCAGAACGATGGCAGCCCCCAGCGGGATGGCGCGGTGCTGGAAGCACCACTCCAGGCTCTTGCCGTACTTGTCCTGCACTTTCTCAAACCAGGCCAGCTTCTTGGGCTCGGCCTTTTTCAGCACGGTGGAGGACGCCGCCGGGACAACGGTAATGGCCACGATGAGGGAGGCCATGAGGCAGTAGCCGATGCAGAGAGACATGGGCTGCATCAGGTTGCGCACCGTCTCGGAGGTGAAGATAACAGGCACGAAGACGCAGACCGAGGTGAGGGTAGAGGCCACAATGGACATGCCCACCTGCTTTGCGCCCTGCACGGCCGCGCGGGGTGCAGGGACGCCCCGGCCCCGCAGACGGTAGATGTTCTCAATGACGACGACCGAGTTATCCACCAGCATACCAATGCCGAGGGAGAGGCCCGCCAGTGTCATGACGTTGAGGTCCAGCCCGGTGAAGTACATCAGCACGATGGCGAACAGAACGGACAGCGGGATGCTGATGCCGACCACGAGGGTGGGCTTGATATCTTTCAGGAAGATGGCCAGCACGATGATGGCCAGAGCGGCACCCACGATCATGCTGGTGAGGATGCTCTTGACAATAACGGTAATGTAGTTGCCCTGGTTGGACAGAACGACCACTTTCAGGCCGTCGTACTGGGCTTCCAGCTCCTTGAACGCTTCCAGACAGTTATCCGAAACCGTGCTGGCGCTGGCCGTGGAGCTCTTGAAAATTTTGAGCACGGCGGCCCGCTCGCCATTCAGACGGGTATAGCTGGCCTCGGCGTTATCAATGACTTCCACATCCGCCACATCGGAGAGGCGGACGTCGCCAAAGCCATCCACATGGAGCAGCAGCGCGCCCTCGATATCGGCCACGCTGTCGTACTCCTCGCCAACTTTCAGCAGCCAGGATTTTCCGCTGGAGTCCTTGACGTAGCCGGCGGGCATGGAGAAGTTCTGGGCGTAGATGAGGGTAGCCAGCGTGTCGATATCCAGCTGCTTGGCCACATCGGCGCTGGCGAGGGCTTTCTCCTTGGCCGCCTCATACTGGGCGTTGGCCTCGTCGTACTGGGTCTGGTAGTTGTTCAGCATCTCGCGGGCTTCGGTAAACTTCATGTACGCGGAGAGCTGCTGGCTGGAATAGCTGCCCAGCGCCTGGGAGAACGTGTTCATCAGCTCGGGCACATTGTCCATGGCCTTGATGGTATCTTCCAGCGTTTTATAGATGGTGCTCATGCTCTGCTGCACTTCCAGGTCGCCCGCCAGATCTCCGGCGGTGCTGCCGTCGGCACCCGTTTCCAGGTTCAGGCGGTTCTGCAGCTGCTGCAGGGCAACGGTGAGCTTATCGGTAATATCGCGCAGCTCGCCGATGATGGAAATGAGGGAGTCAATGTCCCGCATTCCCGTCTCGTTGAACTGGTCCACCACATGCTGCAGGCCATCGCGCACCTCGATCAGCGCCTGCTGGATCTCCGGCTCGTTGACCACGGCGATCAGCTGGTTCACACTGTCCAGCAGGGCCTGCGCCTTATCCCGGACGGTGGTCACGGCGGCACCCACCTCGGTGCCCATCTGGGCCATCACGGTATCGGAGACCATGTCGCCGTAGTTTTTCAGCTGTTTTTCGTACTCCTTGCGGCCGGCTTCGATCTGGGCCTGGGCGGCTTCCAGCTGCTCATGGGCCGCCGCCAGCTGGACGTCGATGGTCTCCAGCAGCTTCTCGTTGATGACGTCGATCTTGGACTGGCTCAGCTGCACCTGCACCATCTTCTCGATGAGGCCGTTGGCCGAGATGCTGGACACGCCGCCCCTGCGCTCCACATAGGGCACCAGCGTGCCGCTGACGAAATCGGAGAGGTCGTAGACATCACTGCCCTCGCGGCTGATGGCAACCGTCATAAAGGCATTCATGTTCATGCTGTATTCAATGATGGAAGGGGTCAGGCAGCTGCTTGGCAGGCTGGACACCGTCTGGTCCACCTTATTGGACACCTTGACCATGGTGCTGTTCATATCGGTGCCCTCGGAGAACTTCATCAGCAGCAGGCTGTAGTTTTCCGCCGATGTGGCGGTGATGGTGTCCACACCCGCCACGGTACCCAGGGCGTTTTCCATCACGTCGGAGACTTCGCTCTCCACACGCTCCGGGCTGGCACCGGGGTAAACCGTGACCACCATCAGGTACGGCGTGCTGATGTCCGGCAGCAGGTTGGTCTGCATGTGGCTGAGGGCCACGAACCCCAGCAGCAGGACCATGACAACACCAACCAGCACCGTAAACGGTTTTTTGACACTGAATTTTTCCATTTCTTCCTACCGTTTCTCTTAGGCCCCCCGAGCAGCGGGGCTTAAATTTCCTTTAATACCCTTATTATACACGAGGGGGAGGGGGTTGCAATAGTCCCTTGGTGAATCTTTTATAAAACTTAAGATACTTTTCCGCAACCGGGGAATTCTCCGCTTGATTCCTCAATTTTTTGACCTGTTTCCAGAATTTTCATGTCGAAATCAGGTTGTATACGAACGAGCCGGGCCGATCATTGCACCCACCGCCAAATTTTTGGGGGCCCGAACACGGTGCCCCGACGCGGCGATTTTATTTTTTTCGTGGAAATGTGGTTTTGATTATGGTATACTAACATCAGAATGGAATATCAGGCTCATTTGGAGCCCGACTCAGATACAACGAGAACAACAACCACCCCAAAGAGGAATGCTATGAAAAAAGTCATCTCTGTCCGTTTTAAGGACAACGGCAAAAGCTATTATTTTGACCCCGCCGATGCTGACATCAAGGCCGGGGATTACGTCATTGTGGAAACTGCCCGCGGCATTGAGTGCGGCGAGGTGGTGCAGGGCGTGCGGGAGATCGCCGACACGGCAGTGCCCAAGGCCCTCAAGCCCATTACCCGGATGGCCGACAGCGTGGATGTGCGCCGGATGCGCCAGAACCGCGAGGACGAGAAACGGGCCTACCGCACCTGTCAGGAGTGCATTGCACGCCACGGCCTGGAAATGAAGCTGGTGGAGGCCGAGTACACCCTTGATCGCTCCAAGATCATGTTCTACTTCACGGCGGACGGCCGTGTGGACTTCCGGGAGCTGGTCAAGGACCTGGCCGGCATCTTCCACACCCGCATTGAACTGCGCCAGATCGGCGTGCGCGACGAGAGCAAGATGATCGGCGGCCTGGGCATCTGCGGCCAGCCGTTCTGCTGCTCCCGCTTTTTAAAGGACTTCCAGCCTGTTTCGATCAAGATGGCAAAGGAGCAGGGCCTGTCCCTGAACCCCACCAAGATCAGCGGTGCCTGCGGCCGTCTGATGT
>ULZT01016296.1_pt1 | contig 14033 bp, 10 predicted proteins | sample 1963371 | NCBI WGS metagenome assembly ULZT01 (sample SAMEA4835897, study PRJEB28245) | human gut metagenome | biome: gut microbiome; material: fecal sample | place: Denmark | collected 2008
AGATAGTCATCCACCTTTTCCATGCCCGGAATCAGTCCCAATACTTTTCCGCTCCACTGCAAGGGTGCAATGAAAATAAAAACTGCAAGAATGGCAAATATTATATTTGCCGATGCCGAAAGGTTTCTCAATTTCTGTTTCATAACTTAAAATCTCCTCATTTGTGTTTAATTTGATATGAAAATATTCTATAGCATTTACTTTAACATTACAAGCTCTGAATAATCAAAATTCGAGGAAATTGAGGATATAAAATGGGCTTTCAGAAGGACAAGAAAAACAAAGAAAAATATATAAAAGCAAAAAGAAAGAGAGGGCTCATCGTCCCTCTCTTTCTCGCCTATCAGTATGTCATCTACCGATGTGTGCAACAACCTGCTCAAAGCATACAGGTTGTCGACAGTCGGAAGGCTCTCCCCCTCTTGTGTCAAGCAGTTGACAACTTTTTCTTAAACTTTTTTCTTCCTCTTCATTATACCAGCTTCCGGCAGGATTTCTACCGAAAGCTGATACATTCTTCCTTAATTGTTACTGTTGTCAAACTTCCAGCGAAGTTCTATAGTCTTATCGGCATATACTACTATTCTTTCAAGCCGTACATCCAAAAGTTCATCCGTAATCTCTGTAATTTCAGACTTTCCTTCCCCTTTTTATTCGTGTACACAGGATAAGTATATCGAGTTGACGGCAAGAGTTAAAGCAACCTACACTCCCCTTTAGGGGGGGTAGCGAAACTCCCCCTTAACTAATTCACACATAAAACAATCATATACTTATTTATCAATATATTTTTCATCACGTTTTCTGAATGACAACATTGTACCTTCTAATATTGTAACTATGCTGTCGTTAATTTCTGTATTTTCTATTCCACCTGATTTGACTTCTACCAAATTCCTTTCTTCTTTATTTATCTTAACATGTACTATTTGATCAGAATCTGCAACTACTGCCAAATTGGGATTATGCGTTACCAGTATTATTTGCCTTCTTTTCTTTGCTGCTTGTATAAACGGAACCAAGATACTTGCAACACTTTGATTATCCAAATTATCTTCAGGTTGGTCTATCACTAAAGGTATATCTCGCAAATCCAACAACAGATAAAAAATTAGTAACAGTGCACCTCTCTCTCCTGGTGACAACTTTTCCAGTGTCTTATTATCACTTACTAATTCATATTTATTTTGGATATACTGTAGACCAAATAAATAATTATAAAATTCCAACCATTTATTGTCCTTTAACTGAGATGAAACTATATTTTCATTGTCATAATCCTTCATTTTTTTGATTATCTTATTGGGTATAGCAATATATTGTTCAATATCGTCCATCTCAGCCAAAGCATCTACCGTTTTGGTTAATTGATAATTATCATCACGAAATGCATTTTTCTTTTGTTTATTAATATACGAAAATACTTCTTCCTGAAACATTTCATTAATAACCAATCCCGAACGAATTGAAATACTATATTCGCTTAATAAATCAGCCTTATCTCTAAGAAATTCATCAACTGGTTTTTTAAACTTATTGTATAGTTCTATCACTTTTTTCTTTTCATTAAATATACTTGCTGTAATGTTTTGCCTCTTTTCGTACAATGGTTGTAAATCAATCATAATTCCGTCTGAGATATATAACAATTCCTCATTAATTTTATTGACAGCTTCTTCTTTCTCTTTCTTTACTTTTTCCCATTCCTGATATTCTTTAATGTATGCGTCATATAATTGTATGTTTCTATTTTCTTCCGCAACAATAGATTCTTTTACTGAAATTTTTTGCTTCAATTGTACTTTCAATCCATTTTGTTCATCTTCTACTGTTTCCTTTAATTCACTTAACTTTTTATCAATTATCTCTTTTTTAGAAATAATTGGGCTTTTATCAACTGTAAACTTAATTACCTCTTCTACTTTTATGTCGAAATCTTCAACCTGTAGAGTAATTTGTTCTATTTCTTTGTTTATTCTATTTTCAACCTCATCAATATACTCTAAAATATGTTGAACTTTCTTTGATACAGAGTTAACTTCTAAAATTTCTTCTTGCTTTTTTTCTATTTCATTTTCAATGTTTCCAATTTCTTCAATAACTTTATCATACTGTTCTTGTACTTCTTGAGGTAACTCTGGCTTTTTTACTTCTTGAGGACATATATTAATTTGAGCTAAAAGTTGATTCTGTGCATCCTGCAACAAAGCTTCCTGCTTAGTTTTATATTCTCTGCTCAGTTTACTTTCCAACGAAATAATATCTCTATTTACTTCCGATAAATTCGTTTGCATCAAGCTAATATTCTGTTCAGAAATTCTTGTATATTTATCAATCAACTCTTCAAATGATCTAGCGCCTTCCTTATCTTCTTCTGATAATCTTGAGAAAATAACACCATTAATTTCTGTCGTAAACTTTTCTAATTCTGTATCCGTACAAATTTCTTCAAAATATTGTTGCGGAATACATTGCACACGCTCCACATTATTTAGATCCGGTTGTGCTCCAAGATTTTCTTTCATTGATACTTGGTTATCTATCCATGTTATTTTCGCTGTAAAATTATTCGCTAACCTATTCTTCAAAAATTTCTTACTATTTAAAAACGCAAATTTAGTATAATTTTTACTGTCAGACAACCACCCTATAATCTCTGCTATTGCAGATTTTCCATTTCCTTTATTTCCAATTACACTAACCAATCCACTATTAAGTGGAATCTTAATATTTTTAAACCAGTCTCCTTTTTCTCCTGCATATCCATCTGACCAATTAATTTCCAATTCCTTTATATACTTAGTCGGATTTTTCTTAATTCTTTCTAACTGCTCCGGTATCTCTTTAAGACACATTCTGTTTTCATAATCAATAATTGATTGTTTAAAACCTTCAAATGTGGTATCAGCCTTTACCCATGTAATTTTTTCACCTAATACGTCATACTCACTTTTTTCATGGGCATCTGACGCCACCATACATGGTTTCAAAAAGACACTATTGTAAAAATGTGCATTTTTTGCCTGTCTACGTTCAAAATTGGGCAGTTCAATTATGTCAATTTTAGAAGAAATTATTTCTGTTTTTGTTATATCTAAGCTTTCATACAATTCTTCTGGCGTAGGTTCTTTCGAATTAGCATGAGCCATTTCTTCTTCAATACTTCCATGTTTATCACCACCGTGAATGATTACGACTCCACCTAACTCATGTGTTAAATTAACTGCCCTATCAAAATCTACGATTGAGCAAAGTAACCCCTTAGCATAATCTCCATCTCCATTTGACTCAATTTCGCTATAAGACAATCCCAATTTTGTGCAGAAATTATCATACAAAACACTCTTAGTTGCTTGTTTCGTATTTCGATTTACCACTATTTCTTTTGGAAAAATAGAAATTATATGAACACCCTTTTTCCCTTTATCAGTTTTCAATTCTATACCAGGCAAAAAATCAACTATATCACTATAATGTCCTTGCTCACACATACCATTTTGATAGATATCCCATATTTCATCTAATGCATCAAAATTACTATGATCTGTTATTGAAATCATAGAAATATTGTTTTTTACTGCACTATCAAATATTTCTGTAATTTTCATTTTCGTCCTATTTTCTCTTGAATACTCAGAATGCATATGTAAATTCCATTTTCTCCACTCAGAACCTCTACTTATCATTCGAACCATCCTTTCATATCATCTGTCTGCACATTCTAAATTTTCCCTAACTGTCTTTGCCACATACCAAAACATAACTGGCGGAATCGCATTTCCAAGTGCACGATATTGTGCCGCTTCACTTCCTACAAGTTCAAAATTCTCTGGAAATGATTGTATTCTCGCCACTTCTCTTGGTGTAAATCTTCTATATCTTTCATTCACCAATAAAACAGGGTCTGTACTATTCAAAGATACTTTTGCCAGATGTGCTCCAACAGTATTACATGGCTTTGTTATATCTTGAGCCCTCCCCTTATTCATGCTAGCTCTTTTTCTCATCATTCCATCAACTGCACGTTGGCTGAAAAAATACTTTTCATCTACTTCATTTTCTATTACCTTACTTAAAGGTGTAAATGCTTCCTCATCTGACACAATAACATCTGGAAATTCAAACTTAATGCCTAAATCTTTTCGAAATCCTACAATTATTACACGCTCTCTTTTCTGTGGCACTCCATAATTAGCCGAGTTTAAAATAGAATATGAAACATCATATCCGCTTTCTTCGAATTCCTTAATAATCAGTGGAAATGCACTCTTCTTATTTGCTGTAAGAATTCCTTTCACATTTTCTGCTATAAAACATTTTGGTTGTTTTTCACGTAAGATACGGCACATCTCAAAAAACAATTTTCCTCGTTCATCTTTCACGCCTAATCTTTTAGGATTCTGAGCAATAATTGAAAAGGATTGGCAAGGAAATCCCCCTGTCAGAATATCAAATTCCGGAATTTCATCTGATGTTACTTCTCTAATATCTCTGTTATCTGGTTCAATTCCAAAATTCTCCTTAAAAATATTACAGGCATTATCATCAATATCATTGGCATATACTATTTCCAAATCATTAGAAGCATAGTGATTTCCTAGAAATTCAAAATCTCCTAATAAACCTACATCCGTTCCACCACAACCACAAAACAAAGATGCTACTTTTAACTTTTCCATGTCAACAACTCCTCAAATTCTCCTACTTTTTTAGGGTCAAACGTAATGTCTGCACCATCACTAGGTATCATTTCTATCAAATCTTTTTTATAAAGTCCAACTGGATCTTGCAATAAAAACAATTTACGTTCTGTTTTACTAAGCATCAAACGATACACATAGTATCTGTCATGTGTACTACTTGCTGTGTTCCATTCATTTTTCGTAAGATGTATTCTATTAAAATGTAATGGTTTTGAACTAATAGTTGTCTTAACCTCGATATAACGTTTACGCTCGTCCAATTCTACTGAACTAATTTCATATCCTACTGCAAACTGCGTCGGTATACGTTTAATAAGATGAATTAAGTCTTCCCTTCCACCAAGTTTGATTCTCATGCACTCATGTCCATGTATAAGATTTTCTCCAATATCACCAATATCTTTTGTAGTAAAGGTTTCATAACCCATCGCAATGCGTTCATCTAAAACTTTTTCCCTAGTCACTAGTTCAATATGAATCGGTTCACCGCCAATATAAGATGCATTATCTTTTAATGCTTGCAATTCCTCCTCGTCAGATGCGATATATGCTAAAATATCCGTAGCAAAATCCGTATCCTGTATATCTCTATTCACATAGGAAAACCATCCTGCTACACACTCTTTTACCTCTTCCATCGTTCCCGAGCGTTTTTCTATCATCTCATCGTATTCCGCAAACCACTCTGTAGACTCACAGAATTTGACTATTGCCTCTTCTTCAAGGGTATTAAGATAATATGTTCTACTGTCATAAGTTTTAAGCAAATTAGCAATTTCCATATAATCTATAATATCGCCTGCATAACGAACCACATCGCCTGTTTGGTCATATTCCAATCCATTTTTTCGATTTTCTAAAATTCGCTCCCATGTCTTTTCTACACCCTCATTATCCCTAGTCACTCGTAAATCATTAAAAACACAATGACACGCCTCAAACTTCGTTATTCCATTTGAGTTACCACCTTCTTTATTTGCATAACGAAGTAACTTCAATATATACTGTGCTGGCTTAAAATGAACACCTGCCTCTACTTGCTCAAGAACATTTTTCGGCTTTATGTGAGCACCCGGATATTGGAAGTTATATAAAAATACTTTGAAACATTCAACTAAATCCTGATTTTCAGCTAATTCTATTGCTCTCAATCCCGGTTTGTCCGTAGTCTCAGTATGTTCAATAAATCCAAATAAAGCTGAAATCTCTGTACGCCAATTATTTATTGTTTTTAACTCTCTGTGCACATTTCCCGGATAGTTGTAAATGGCTGCATTTATCCTTTGAACAAATTTTGACGTTTCGCATTCTCCTATTCTGCTAATTTCCTCCGCCATATAAATCAACACATTTTCAATATCACCTTTAAAACGTGGTCTTACATGATGAATTCTAAAAAAATATTCATCAGGTATTTTATATTCTGCCATCAGTTCTCTCCTAAATATTTTTTTAATTGTTTAGCAATACATTCCGCCATAATCGGAGGTACTGCATTGCCTACTTGTCTAAATTGCTGTGTCTTATTTCCCAAGAAAATAAAATCATCTGGGAAAGACTGTAATCTTGCACACTCTCTTACCGTTGGCACCCTATTGTACTTGTAATGAAAGTGATGTCTGTGTCCTGTATCTATTGTAGGAGCAGGTTTATCACTTGCAAATCTTGTCCATGCTACATGAAAGTTTCTACTATCCTTATACTCTTCCGGTAAATCCTTATAGTTACCACCATCCGGAACCATAGATATAATATGTTTTACTTTCTCAGAATGATTTGCTGCAATATGATTTTTTACTTTATTCGACCTTTCTCTCATTAACTGTTGGTAATAGTTTGTTACCTCCGTTGCATAATCAGCGTTTTCTACTCCAAGCTCATCCGTCAATGGTGGTAAATCGGATAACGCCATACTGCAAGTAACAACTTCTTTTACAGGCTCCGGATATTCAAATTCACCTTCTTGCAAACCCACAAAAACTACTCTTCGTCTATTTTGTGGAACTCCATAATCCGCAGCACACATAATCCTATATTGTATGGAATATCCCATTTCCGTAAATTTGCTTATAATGCTGTCCTTAATTTGACCTCCAAATAAGCCAACTAATCCCGGAACATTCTCAATTACAAATGCTCTCGGTCTAATTTCATCCACTAACCTGATATACGATAAATAAAGCTTATTCCTCGGATCATCAAACTTTCTCGGTCCCGAAAGTGACATCCCCTGACAAGGCGGACCACCAATAATCACATCAATTTTCTTATCTCCAATTAAAGGTTTAATATCCTTTTCATATGTAACTTCTGTGATATCCCCACATATCGACTTTGAACCTTTATGATTCAGTTCAAATGTCTCTAACGCCTTTTTATCATTGTCTATACCAAGCAAAATATTATATCCTGCACGTTCAAATCCATATGACAATCCACCACATCCACAAAACAAATCTATTGCATTCAATTCCATAATTACTATTCCTCTTTCTCTTTTCTGCGAAAATCTCTCGGCTTCTCAGCGTCATCTGGAATTGCCCAAGTTTCTCCTAATTTAAACACACCTTCTATTCGATTTTCAGCACAAAGTATTTGCACTCTCCGTTGTGATATATTCCATTTTTTTGCTACTTGACTTGCCGTTATGTATCCCATCGTTTTCTCACCTCTGTCTTATATTATATTCTACGTAACGAACAAAAGCAACTTATATATGTATTGCATATTTGTTAATATTTGAATAAAGATTTTGCCTTGATATGTTAGAAAATATGATATACGTTTATATTGTACAAATTCAATATTACCTATATAAACGAGGAGGATACATATGAAAACATATGAAAACATACGAAAAGATGGTTGTAATTTTTGTAGATTTATTAGGAACAAAAAACAATAAAAAATATGATGACAACCTCTTCATTCATAGACTTTTTCATAGTGAAGTTAAAGCAAACGAAAACAGAAAACACGAACATGTAATATATGACCGAAATGTATATATCTTTTCCGATTGTGCATATTTCTTTTATTATTACACCACTTTACAACTTTATAGATGACTCATATTTTGCGAAAATGCCTGCTTTAAGGCAAATCTGAAATCCTGAGCACTTTTATTCCTGTAGCCGGCAAATTTGTCATCGACGTAAGGCAAAAGCTTCATTGTCAGCATTTCGATTCCTTTGCGGCTGCGCATCATGTAACTGCATAAAGACCAGAATGTTTTCTGCTCATAGTAACATATTTCTATATTCCATCTGCATGAATAAAAAAAGTGGGATATATTGAAACCACCCACTGCCAGTCTGGTTCAATGATGCTTTTTCCTGCCATGCGCAGAAAATCTGCAGCTGTTCCGGAAATATGGTGCTGAAAAAGAGTCTTCTGGTGCAAGAGTCTTTTTCAGGTGTGGTAACATAGGCGAGAACTTTCCTTGAGCCAAACAGATTAGTCAGTACACGCCTTACACCAATATAATAGCCATTGATTTTTTCATCTGACAGTGTGAAATCATCATTCTTCTGTTATCCCGGCAAGAAAATGCTGGTATAGGAATCTGATTGAATTATCTGACTCAAATGCGAGTATTGAAAGTACCAGTAAAAATTTTTTAGAAACAGTTTTCAGTAGAAGTTTACACATTATTTCAGGCAGCAAAAAAGCCCTGTCCTTACGAACAGAGCCCTATGCATTATGTTGCACTTACAAGCCTTACTATCACATCAATTCCAGCCGCCCAAAAGAGTATCGCCCCCACGATATATACCTTTGTCTTCTGCTCGAAGCCGAAATGATATCCTGTGTAAATGCCTGCCACTATACAGATGACAGTGAGCAGCGCCACCATTATCATAATGGTGAAAAGTCCGGTACCGAGGAAGCCGAATGCTATTCCTGCAAGAACCGTATAAAATGCGGTGATTCCTGCTATCCTTAACACTCTTTTCATGTCAAGCTGCGCCTGACAATGCTCCTCAATCCTTTCATTTCTTATAGCCTTTCCTATAAGCCTGATCCCCAGTCCTATCAGTATTCCGATAGAAATTATCTCTCCTAAAAGTGCTTCATCCTTCACCGAGTATTTCCCATTAAGAAAGCTTGACAGGAAATACCCGATGTACATTGCTAACAACTGGCAAACTGCAACTATGAAGCAAATGGCTGTAAGCTGTTTCTTATTTACTTTCTGGATCAGGGATCCCTGACATTCCATCGCAACGAAAATCTCAAGCGAGCTTCCCGCCACGATTAACAGATATTCTATCCAGCCCATTTTTGCCTCCCATAATGTACAAACATCCTTTAATTAATTATTTGTCGCTATCTGCCTTAGCATCTATTGAAGCTAATTTATATATGAACTTAACGCTGCCCGTCTGTCCATCAGCGATTGCTGAGTATGTCTGATATTCCTCACCTGCGTCAATTACTGCCTGAAGCTTGTCGGTGAATGGCTTTAAGTCACCGTTGTATGCGTCAAGAATCTTGTTGATTCCCTCCTCATTGAACTGTACCATACCGTCTGCAAGTGTGTGTGCACCCTCTGAAAGTGTCTTAGAGCCTGTTGTGAGCTGGTCAACACCTGAAACTATCTGATTTGTTCCATCTGCAAGCTGTGAGGCTCCGCTGTTGAGCTGCGCGTTGTTTGCTACAAGTGTGTTTGAGCCGTCTACAAGCTGCTTGATACCACTTGTTAGAGTTGGAACTGAGTTCATGAGTGACTGTGTTCCGGCTGAAAGCTGGCTTGCTCCATCATTGAGTGCTGTGGCTCCGGCATTTAATGTATCGTTGTTTGCTGTAAGCTTTGCTGCTCCGGCGCTAAGCTGAGACGAACCATCTTTAAGCTGCTTGATTCCACCTGTAAGAGTTGGAATTGAATTTACCAAAGATTTAGTACCATTAGCAAGTGATGACGCTCCTTTTGAAAGAGCATCTGCTCCTGTTACAAGGCTATATCCATTTTCCTGTTTTGCATTAATCTGTGCCGAAACATTAGATTTTGCAGACTCAATTCCTGTAATAACTGCACTTTGAGCTGCGTTTTCTGCCCCAGTTTTTGCCGCATCAGCTACAGCTTCTCCCACTTTATCTTTTGAGCTATTTGCAACACCGTCCATAACCTTAGTTGCCATATCATTGAGTTTCTGATTTACTATTGCACTAACTAATGCATCATAATCTGGTATAGTTTGTGGCAATTTTAATACTTCTTTAACACTCTGCTGAAGTTCTTTACTACTATTATATGTCGATTTAATTGTAGCTGTATCTGCACTTTCTAAAGCAGTAACACTCCCCTTTATCGTGTTTTCAACTGTAGCACTTACAGTAGTAGTTATCATATTCGTAAGGTCTGAATCATTTTTAAGCGACTCAACTACCTGCTTTACAGAATCATCACTTGTCATAGTCTCATAATAAACTTCAGACGCTTTTGCTTTAGTATTTCCATAATTAGCTTCATTGTTTGGATTAAAAAACTGCTTATCAACACTTTCCTTTGCAGCCGCCTGATATCCAGCCTTTTCCTTATCCGTAAGCGGTGTCTTTAATCCAGTGTCCAGTGATTTTATTCCTTCATTTATACTGCTTGCACTTGCTGATAACTGACTAGCTCCATCATTAAGCTTTGTAGCTCCATCCACCAATGTTCCTGATTTTTCTGCCAAAGTTCCAATACCGGCATCTAAATCACTTGCTCCCTTTGCAAGACCATTTGCTCCATCCGTATAAGTCTTCAAACCATCCTTAAGTGTTGCACTTCCGCTTGCAAGCTGGCCTGCTCCATCATTGAGCTTATCTGCTCCTGACACCAGGGCTCCTGTACTGTTTCCAAGTGTATTCAATCCACCACTTAATGTACTAACACCATCAGTATATGTCTTAAGTCCACTCTGCAGTGTGCCAACTCCTGATGCGAATGTGCCGAGCTTGCTCTGCAATGTTGAAAGTCCGTCAGCAAGTGTGTCAGTACCCTCTGCCAGTGTCTTTGAGCCATCCTGAAGCTGTGTTGAGGCATCCTTTAAGTCATTTATCATGTCATCGAGGTCTGATGTGTCAATTCCGTCTGTGCTTACATAATCAGATGCGTTTACCACGAAGGTCATGGCTGCAGGCATTGAGAAATTCTCCACATCTGCTGTCATTTCCATGTATTCAGGGATATTTACATCGCCATCGAGGTCTTTGTCCTTGATTCCGAGGCTGTCCTTTAAGCCCGGAAGTGCATAGCCGAGCACTACGCTTGATGAGTCGCTTACCTCAGCCTTGCCGTTTGTCACTTCGATATTCTCGAAGCCATCACCGAGTACAAGTCCTGTTATTGCTGCAAATGGTACGGAAACTGTCTGCTTCTCGCCGTTTACTGTCTCTGTATATGATGTGGTATTTGTGTAGTCAAAACGGATTTTGACCTTTCCTGATTTTCCTGCAAGGTCCTCAGGTGAGATTTCTTTTCCATCGAGGTAGTATGTAACCTTCTGTGTTACAGGTGGTTCCTCTGTTGCTGTGCCCTGGTAATAAATGTCCTTGCCGCCGGCCTGCCATGTGAGCTTATCACCGCTTTGTGTGAATTTTTCCTTGCCCTTTACATTCTCGATATCTGAAAGGTTTGAAGCATCCTCCAAGGTATCCTTTTTGTCTTTATTTTTAAGGTGATCTACTACGATTGTTTTGTTTACGTTGCCGTTTGCATCTGAGATGAGATATACGCTCTCGTCCTTGTCTGCATCGTTATCCTTTAATGATACGCTGTCCATGAGCTTATCTGCTATGTCATCAGCATCCTTGCTGCTTCCTGTTGTGCTGTCTGCCTCGGCTGTGACTGCGGTGCTGTTCTTCTCTGCAAAAACCGCTGTTGCTCCGATTCCTGTACCTACAAGTGCTATTGTGAGGACTCCGGCTACAACACGGACAATATATTTACTTTTTAACTTTTCTTTCAATTCTGGTAATTTCATGTCTTATTCCTCCTGATTTTGTTTTTGAGGTCATATTTTTATGTTATGAGGGTCAAAAAGTATTTTATCCCTCATTTATGATTAATCAGATTACTAAGCTGTCAGGTTCTTGTTTTTAAAGCCTGCGCTTGTAGCACATATTACTTTGTCAAAAATCATAAACATTGACGGAAGTATAAATACTACTACAAACATACTGATGATTGCGCCTCGTGCAAGCAGTATACAGATAGAACTGATCATATCAATGTTTGAATAAAGTCCTACACCAAAGGTTGCGGCGAAGAAACAGAGTGCACTGACGATAACTGAGTTTGTCGAATCTGCAAGTGCCTTTGTGATTGCCGGCTTTTTGTCCATTCCAGTGTATCTGTTCTTTCTGTACTTTGTGGTCATAAGTATCGCATAGTCAACCGTTGCACCAAGCTGTATGGTTCCGATTACGATGCTCGCGATAAACGGAAGCTTCGTTCCTGTAAATCCCGGAATTCCCATGTTTACAAAGATTGCAAACTCGATGACCGCTACAAGTATGATTGGAAGCGATACCGATTTGAATACTACGAGGATGATAAGGAATATCAATACGATTGATACTGCACTTACACGCTTAAAGTCTGTATCTGTGATAGTGATAAGATCCTTTGTACAAGGTGCCTCACCGATAAGCATTGCGTCCTTGCTGTAATTCTTTACTATCTTTTTAATCTCTGTAATCTGGTTGTTTACCTCATCAGATGCTGTCTCATATTTTGATGAAACAAGCATCATCTGGTAATCACCGTTTTTGAATATCTCCTTTGCCTCATCCGGCACCATATCATCCGGTATGGTAGGTCCGAGTATTGAGTCAAGCGATACCGCAAGCTTTACTCCATCGACCTTCTTTATATCATCTATCATGCTTATGCTGTCTGCCTTTGACATATCGCTCGGCGCGATGATGATATGTGTGGCACCCATAGCATACTCCTTGTCGAGTCTTTCATTGGCCTGCTTACTGTATGCACTGTCAGGCATGGTTCCTGCAAGGTCATAGTAGACCTGATCATGAGTGTATCCGTATATTGCCGGGATGAGCACTACGATGAAAATCACTGCAAGTATCTTGTAATGATTTGTTACCCAGCTTGCAATCCTAGAAACATCCGGCATAAGAATCTTGTGCTTTGTCTTCTCGATTGCCTTATCACATGCAAGAATCAGTGCAGGGAGAATTGTTACACATCCGATAACTCCGAATACAACGCCCTTTGCCATTACGATTCCCAGGTCAAGTCCAAGTGTAAAGCTCATGAAGCAGAGGGCTACGAAGCCTGCGATTGTTGTGATTGAGCTTCCTGTTACTGAGACAATTGTGTGGGAAATGGCATGTGCCATGGCTCGCTTCTTGTCTCCGTCATATCTGTCTATCTGCTCCTGATAGCTGTGCCACAGGAAAATCGAATAATCCATTGTTACGGCGAGCTGCAATACTGCTGTCAGTGCCAGTGTCAGGTATGAAATCTGTCCCTGTATAAAGTTTGTTCCCAGGTTATAGATAATAGCCATTCCTATGCTTAGGAGGAATAACATCGGAACAATTATTGAATCCATTGTAATTCCCATGACAAGCATTGAAAGCAATGCTGCTATGATGACATATATAGGAGCCTGCTGCATAACAAGTGTCTTTGTATCTGCGTTGACTGCTGCCATTCCTGCTACGAAGCAGTGGTTTTTCACCATCTTATCCATCTTGTTGACGGCTTCCATTGTCTCATCCGAACCCATTGTATCACTGTAGGTGACGAGCATGAGCTGGCTGTTTGCATCCTTGTTGTTGAATGCATCGTACACCTCATCCGGAATTGCCTCTCTTGGCAATGTGGAATCAGCGATTGTTCCGTACCAGATGACATCATTTACACCCTTAAGGTCCTCAATGTCATCAGCCAGAGTCTCTATGTCCTGATCCTTCATATCCTCCAAGATCACAAATGACAACGCTCCGGTTCCAAACTCATCTACCATGATATCCTGACCCTTCATAGTCTCTATCTGGCTTGGCAGATAAGAAAGGATATCAAAGTTGATTCTCGTGTTGATAAAGCTGATGCCCGACGGTATAAGCAGTGCAAATGCAACTATCAGTATCAGCACACGATGTTTTACGACTCCTTTTCCAAATTTAATCATTAGATTCACCACTCTTTCTTTTATTCGTATTGAAGTATAAAAAAAAAGACCGAATAAATAAATATTCAATCTCTTCGATTTGTCATGTGAGATATACAAATCCATCAATTTGTATATCCGATATGACACATATATTATATTGTATTTGATTTCTGACACTTTTTCACAGCATTTTTATATTTAT
>ULZT01018477.1_pt1 | contig 13876 bp, 9 predicted proteins | sample 1963371 | NCBI WGS metagenome assembly ULZT01 (sample SAMEA4835897, study PRJEB28245) | human gut metagenome | biome: gut microbiome; material: fecal sample | place: Denmark | collected 2008
AGCCACAGCGGAGGCGGATACGCCATCATCGCCATGCGCTGCAACAGGCACAAGCCTGCCGTCAGCGTCTTCATCCAACAGCACAGTGCGACGTGGCGTGCCATACGTGGCAACAGCCTCGTCCATTTCGGCAATCACCACGCCGTCAAGCGCCTCAGCGGAGGCGAGAATGCGATCCAATTCCTCGATACGTTGCTTCAAATCGTCGCGTTCCGCTTCAAGCTCGATGCGGCTCATTTTCGTCAGGCGACGCAAGCGCAGGTCAAGAATGTACTGTGCCTGAATCTCATCCAGATCAAACACCTTGATGAGCTTCGTCTTTGCGGCTTCGGCATCGTCAGACGAGCGAATCACCTGAATCACTTCGTCAATGTCGACCATCGCAAGCAGAAGGCCTTCAACCAAATGCAGACGTTCCAGCGCCTTCTTTTTGCGGAATTCGCTACGACGGCGAATCACCACACGGCGATGATTTACCCACACCTGAAGCATTTCCTTCAAACCCATGGTGTGTGGGCGACCGTTGACCAACGCCACGTTATTGATGGTGAAATTGTCTTGCAGCGGTGTGTGCTTGAACAGTTGCGCCAGTACTGCGTTCGGGTCGAAACCGGTTTTGATTTCAATGACAAGGCGAGTGCCGTTATGGCGGTCCGTCAGATCGATCGCGCCGGAAATACCCTCCAGCTTGCGATTTTTCACACCCTCGGAAATACGTTCCAACACACGTTCCGGGCCGACCATGAACGGCAGTTCCGTTACGACAATTGCCTTCTTACGAGCGGTTACGTTTTCGATATGCGTTACCGAACGCGTGGTCAACGCGCCACGACCGGTTTCGTAGGCCTCGCGAATGCCCTTGCGTCCCACAATCACGCCACCGCTCGGCCAATCAGGGCCGGGAACATAGCGCATAAGCTCTTCCAACGTGGCATCAGGATGATGCATCAAATATTTGGCTGCGGCAACCACTTCGCCCAGATTGTGCGTCGCCATATTCGTGGCCATGCCGACGGCGATGCCGGAACCGCCATTGACGAGCAGATTTGGAATCGCGGCAGGTAAAACGGTTGGCTCCTGCAGCTTGTTGTCGTAGTTCGGTGTGAAATCCACTGTATCTTCGGCGATATTCGCGTTCATACCAAGCGCAGCCTGGGCCATGCGAGCCTCGGTGTAACGCGATGCTGCCGGACCATCATCAAGGGATCCGAAATTACCATGGCCGTCTACCAGGGGCAGACGCATGGCAAACGGTTGCGCAAGACGGACCATCGCCTCATAAATCGCGGAATCGCCATGCGGGTGAAGCTTACCCATCACCTCGCCGACCACACGGGCCGACTTCATGTACGGACGATCCGGATTGAGGTTCATTTGACCCATCTGGTAGATGATGCGGCGCTGCACCGGCTTCAAACCGTCTCTGGCATCGGGCAACGCGCGGGCATAGATCACCGAATACGCGTATTCGAGGAAGGACTTGCTCATCTCCTCGTTCAACGGTGTTTCGACGATGTTCTCTTTGACCGTACGCGGGTCAAAGGCTGGTTTTGCCGATTTGCGGTGCGACACCATGCGGTGAATCTCCTCACGGAAAAGTAATGGTAATCAACCTAGCAATGTTACCAGCCGGTACCACCGCGGTGCTTGAATAGGAGTCATGAGTGTTGAAGTGCCAAGCGACGAAGAGCTGCTTACCATGACCAAACCGGCATGCTACGGAGATGGCATGCCATCTGAAGGGATCCGTGGGGGAGCGTTGCACCTGTCGTCGGTACTTCCTGCGGTTTCCAACGCCATTGGCTGTCCCATGTCAACGGACATTCATTCTGACCCGAAAGGTCTGCAGGAAGCGCTTGGGCTGCCGGACGCGGCGTCCGCGGTCGTAGTGCTCGTGGACGGTCTCGGCTACTGGAACCTCAACATGAGACTGGGACATGTGCCTTACTTGCGGTCCCTCATGAACGAGTCAGCCAATCAGCGTCCCATCGCCACATGCATGCCGAGCACTACCGTCGCAGCCATGTCTACATTCGGTACGGGAACATGCCCCGGCATGACGGGTATGACCGGCTATACGCAGCTCAATCCGAAAACCGGCGAAATATGTCAGCTGATTTCCTTCAGAAATGCGGTTCCTCCGCTTGAGCTGCAGCAGCAGCCGACCATGTTCGAACGGCTAAGCGCACAAGGCGTTCGTGTGACCAGTTCTGGATTGCCGAAATTCGCGTTTTCCGCGTTGACGCAGGCTGCCTTACGTGGCAGTGACTACATTTCCAACGATGATCCGCGCAAGCGTGTCGCAGTCGCGGCCCAAGCGGCGAAAAATCCCGGACTGACATACCTGTATCTGCGTGATACCGATAAGGTCGGGCATAACTACGGCTGGGATTCCGATAAATGGATTGGCACGTACGAGCGTGTTGACGGTCAGCTTGGCCTTCTTCGCCGCAGCGTGCCCAAAGGCACATTGATTGTGATTGTAGCGGATCACGGTATGATCACCACTGATCCCGAATCCGTGATTGATATTGCGCAGGATCAGCGGCTCATGCAGGGTGTCGTCCATGTCGGCGGTGAACCGCGTTGCGTCATGCTCTATGCGGAACAGGGCGAGGCACCGGAAAACATCGCCGCGCGGTGGCGTGATGTGCTGGGAGACCGGGCACAAGTGCGTACGCGATCGCAGGCGATTGCGGAGGGTGTGTACGGACCTGTGGTCTCGCGCGTCGAACCGATGATTGGTGATGTGATTGTATCGGCCACGAAGGCCGTCACCATCGTGGATTCCCGCACTCAGGCGGAAAAGGCGATGCATCTGCCGAGCGTGCATGGCTCGCTCACCATGCTCGAGTCCGATATCCCCTGTCTGATCGACGTGGCCTAACATGCAGGGTTTGGTTCAGTCGCCGAACAGAATCTCATCCCAACTTGGTACGGCGGAGCGTCCTGCGCGCCGCTTCGATTTGGTGGTGTTTTGGCTGTGCGGATCAGGTGTTTGATTCGTGTTTGCGGTGTTCGAGGCGGTATCCGATGCGGGCGCGATGGTGTTCTGAGCATCGCCTGTTGCATTGACGTCGGTTTTCGTTACGGCGTCTTCCGACCGGTTTGGCAGAGAGATGTCGGCGGCCATACTCGATGTGTTCGGCGTGCCGAATTCGTTAGACATGCCGATTGGCGCGATTGGAACGGAAGGTGCCGTTGAGGGGCGCGCCACCGGCATGGACGGTTCAGGCGTGTTCCATGCCGATACGGTCTGTTCGATTCGCGCCGATCGGGCGGAATTTCCCGGAAGATTCAGCGAAGCGAGGAAATTCTCGTCGGCGTGTTTCTCGGCGTGTCCTTCCTTTGGCGCGTCTTGTTCCCCGATGAGCTTGCGTGCAGCGGAATTCAAACAGCTTACGGCGTTGTCATGCATGTTCCACGACCATTCCGCGCAGATGGTATGGCCGGAGGAAACGAACTGAGCGCTGATTTTCCAAGGTTCCAAGCCAAGCCTGGTAGCCTTCCAAGTCACGTCTTCCAAACGCACCCGTGCCGCCGCGAATGTGCGTTCAATCAGTTCGGAAAGCGTACGTACACGGCTTTCTTTCGGTGCTGGAACGGCGAGGAATTGCTCAATCGCATATTGCTTCTCCGTTTCGACCGACGCCGAGAAACGCCGAACGAGCGCTTCGCTCAACGAATATCTTTCCGCAACACGCGCGGGATCGGCGCCGGCGCGAATCAACGACTGAATTTGCGAAATCGGCAGGGTGATCGGAATGTGCGTCTGCTGTTTTTCCTGCACTTCGGAACGAATCTGCTTGGCCTCCAAAATGGCTCTTTCAAGCGCCTCATCGACCTTTACAGAGAACTTTCTGGCACCTGAAACAAAGACGAGTTCACCGGTATCACTGACATGATCGAACCGCGCTTCCTCGAGTGAATTCTCAGGCACAACACACCACTTTCCTTCAAGAATTACTGTTTATTCTATTGTGCCCCACGTGTCGGATTTTACGAGTATTTCGAATCGTGTATCCTATGCGGGGTAAAAGTCATGTATCCTATGGCGCATAAGCACCATAGATGACGAAAGGAATCTCGATGGCACAGGATTATGATTCCCCGCGTAACAAGGACGAGGACGAGGAGTCGCTCCAGGCTTTGGGCAAGAGCTCCCAGAACACTTCCAACGACATGGACGATGACGAGAATGCCATCGCCGAGGATTACGAGCTGCCGGGCGCGGATCTCAGCAACGAGGACGCTTCGGTGACTGTCATTCCTATGCAGGGGGATGAGTTCATCTGTTCTGAATGCTTCTTGGTGAAGCATCGCAGCCAGCTCGCTTACACTACTGACGATGGTCAGCCGGTGTGTCAGGAGTGCGCTGCCTGATGGCGTTCGATGAAACATATAACGAGCCGGAAAACGTCGAGGTTCTGGTAAAGTCGCTGAATCCCGACCAGCCGGCGGAATTGTACTATGCCCATGCCGGGGATGCGGGTGCCGATTTGCGTACCACTGAGGAAGTCACGTTGAAGCCGTTCCAGAGGGCGCTGGTGCCTACGGGAGTGGCGATCGCGCTTCCAGCGGGTTATGTGGCCTTGGTGCATCCACGGTCTGGTCTTGCCGTCAAACAGGGCGTTACCGTGTTGAACGCGCCTGGAACCATTGACGCGGGCTACCGTGGCGAAATCAAAGTACCGCTGATCAATCTTGATTCGGAACACACCGTGACGTTCCACCCGGGAGACCGCATCGCGCAGCTGGTCATCCAGCGTTATGTCGAGGCGAAGTTCATCGAAGCGGAGACGCTGCCCGGATCTGACCGTGCTGAGCGTGGCTTCGGATCCACCGGTGTGGCCTCCTGAACCGAGCATGCGGAGGCATAAGCGCCAAGAATCAGCAAACGTTGGCGACGCAATGTTTTTCGGAGGGGGGGGGTATCTGGCCGTGCAACACGCGGTCGGATACCCCGAACATACCGTGATGTGCGGGTAGTATAGGGAGCATTGCGAGCGAGGAGGTGGACGATGGGAGACGTTGAGCACGAGGTTCATTCTGCCCGAATGTTGGGCTGTGAGATCAGCACGAATCCGCTTGATCCGCTTGAACCGATTCTGAAGATGTGCGAATACCATCATCCTGATGAGGATATGAGCATTCTTGAACGTGCTTATGAGCGTGCGGTCAAGCAGCATTCTTCACAACGGCGCAAATCGGGTGAGCCGTACATCATCCATCCGCTGGCTGTGGCGCAGATTCTTGCGGACCTTGGCATGGGGCCGCTGGTCGTGGCCGCCGGCTTGCTGCACGATACAGTTGAAGACACCGACTACACGCTTGACGAGTGTCGTTCTGAATTCGGAGACACCGTGACCGGTCTGGTTGATGGTGTCACCAAGCTTTCCAAGATGGAATATGGTGATTCCGCACAAGCCGAAACCATTCGCAAGATGGTGGTCGCGATGAGTCGTGACGTGCGCGTGCTGGTCGTCAAACTTGCCGATCGCGTGCATAATGCGCGTACGTGGCGTTACGTCAAAACACCGAGCGCACAGAAGAAAGCGCATGAAACGCTCGACGTGTATGCGCCGCTCGCCAATCGTCTTGGCATGAACGCCATCAAAACCGAATTGGAAGAGCTCAGCTTCAAAGTGCTCTATCCGAAGATCTATAACGAAATCGTGGTGCTTGTCGCACGTCGTGCGGGCCAGCGAGACGTGTATTTGAAGCAGATTCTTGCTGAGATCAACGAAGATCTTGACGAGCAGAACATTTCGGCGTATGTGACGGGGCGTCCGAAGGATTATTTCTCGATTTATCAGAAGATGATCGTACGCGGACATGATTTTGCGAATATCTACGATTTGGTGGGTGTGCGCATTATCGTCGATACGATTCAGGATTGTTATGCCGCGTTGGGTGCGGTGCATGCGCGTTGGAACCCTGTTCCAGGTCGTTTCAAGGATTACATTGCCATGCCGAAGCTCAACATGTATCAGAGCCTGCACACCACGGTGGTTGGTCCTGGCGGCAAGCCTGTCGAGATTCAGATTCGTACGTGGGACATGCACCGTCGTGCTGAGTTTGGCATCGCCGCGCATTGGAAGTACAAGGAGAATGGTCAGGCCGGTCGCGCGTTGAGTTCGCCTGATAAGTCCGATCGTAAACGTGGCGAGAATCAGGAGTTGAGCGAGGCCGATAATCTCAAGTGGATTCAGCAGCTTGCCGACTGGACGAGTGAAACTCCGGATTCCAACGAATTCTTGGGCTCTCTGAAGGAAGACTTGGGCGCCGCCGAAGTCTACGTGTTCACGCCGAAAGGCAAGATTGTGTCGCTTCCCGCCGAGGCGACGCCGATTGATTTCGCCTATGCGGTGCATACCGAGGTCGGTCATCGCACTATGGGCGCTCGTGTGAACGGCCGTCTGGTGCCGCTCGACACCAAGCTTGTAAACGGCGATACCGTTGAAGTGCTTACATCGAAGTCTGAATCTGCTGGTCCATCTCGTGACTGGCTGAGCTTTGCGAAAAGCCCGAAAGCCCGTAACAAGATTCGCCAATGGTTCAGCAAGGAACGCCGAACCGAAGCCATTGAAGAAGGTCGCGATGAGCTGACGCGAGCCATGCGCAAGCGCAACCTTCCGATTGCAACATTGTTGACTCCCGAAGCGTTGGTCGGCATTGCTGACGAGTTGAATCTCGCCAATGCCGAGGCTGTGTTCGTGGCAATCGGTGAGGGTCAGATTTCCACGCAGAACGTCATCTCGCATCTGGTTCGAGATGCGGGCAGTGACGAAGTGAACGAAGAAGTGGAACAGGAGGCGTTGCCGCTCAAGCAGGTGGAACGCACCAAGAAGACCACTAGTTCGCTGGGCATTTCCGTTAAAGGCGTGGGAGACATTTGGGTCAAGCTTGCCCGATGCTGCATGCCGGTGCCAGGAGATCAGATTATTGGCTTCATCACCCGCAATCAGGGCGTGTCCGTGCATCGTGTTGACTGTCAGAACATGCTGGACTTGCAGAAACGCCAGCCGGAACGTGTGGTCGACGTGCAGTGGACCAGCACTAAGGGCGTGTTCATGGTCAAGATTCAGGTGGAGGCACTCGATCGCCAGCACTTGTTGAGTGATGTGACTCGCGTGCTTTCCGACCATGGTGTGAACATCATCTCCGGTTCCATTTCCACGGGAACCGATCGTGTGGCCACCAGCCAGTTCAGCTTCGAAATGGCCGACCCCCAGCATTTGAACACTTTGCTTGCCGCAGTGCGCAAGATTGAAGGCGTGTTCGATGTGTACCGTATTACCGGTGCCAAGGATTCCGCCGAACCTCGCTTACGCAAAATCTGACACGATCAGTGAGGCCGTGAGACTCATCTGAACTGCTGCAGATTCTCTCGGAGATAATGAAAAGCCCCTCGAGTGAGGGGCTTTTCATTGTTCTGCCATGAAGCTTGTTGACGTGGAACTTACTTCAGCACTTCGATGGAAGTGATGCCGACCGGCTCGAGCGGAGCATCGGAACGGTCGGTTGCCACAGAGTCGAGCTTGTCGACGACGGCCTTGGACTCGTCATCCGCGACTTCGCCGAAGATGGTGTGATGGCCGTTGAGCCATTCGGTCGGCACGGTGGTGATGAAGAACTGGGAGCCGTTGGTGCCGTGGATCTTGCCGTCCGCGCCGCGACGCAGGCCGGCGTTTGCCATGGCCAGCAGGTACGGGCGATCGAAGGTCAGGCCTGGAACGATTTCATCATCGAAGTTGTAGCCCGGGCCGCCAGTGCCGGTGCCCAGCGGGCAGCCGCCCTGGATCATGAAATCCTTGATGATGCGGTGGAAGGTCAGACCATCGTAGAACGGTTCGTGGCTCGGCTGACCGGTGAACGGGTCGGCCCATTCCTTCTCGCCAGTGGCGAGGCCAAGGAAGTTAGCCACGGTCTCTGGGGTCTTGTCGTCGAACAGGTTGATCTTGATATCACCTTCAGAGGTGCGCATGATGATGGTAGTCATGATCTTAAGTGTCTCATGGGCTTGAGACCGGGCGGTAGCCCATCGACGTGTTCGGGACTAAGCTCGACGGTTACATGAAGTACTACTGTGAAGGCGGATTCGGGAATCCCCAGGGGTTGGATGGGCTTGAATGGGTATCGCAAGGAGCTTGGACTATGCTTCATGAGCGGTTCGGAAATTATCCGCCCCTCTAACCTTTATGCGGACAATCAGCGAAAATCTTCAACGACATTCTCAATAGCGCAAAACAGGCATAGTCAAAATCTGAGCAATCAACGGCGATGGTGAAACACGTGACCTTACACTGCACATACAGTTCCCAACACGCCAGACGCTTACGATTATGACCACATCAACTTCGCAGAATACTCACGAAACAGATACCGCAAACAACGCATCATGCACCACCATCAGCACCATTCTCACACTGGCCATACCAACGTTCGGACAACTTATCGCCGAACCAGCATTCGTGCTCATCGACACCGCCATCGTCGGACATATTGGCGGGCAGGCGCTCGCCGGTATGTCGGTCGGGTCAACCATTGTGCTCACTGTTGTGGGGCTATGTGTGTTCCTTGCGTATAGCACCACAACGCGGGTGGGACGTCTTTTGGGCGCCGGCAAACGGAGTGAAGGTTTGGAAGCAGGCATTGATGGCCTGTGGTTGGCTGGAATCATTGGCGTGGTGGTATCTGTGGCGCTGTTCGTTATTGCACGCCCGTTGTGCACGGCCATGGGAGCCCAGGGGAGTGTACTGCATAACGCGGTTGACTATGTTCGCGCAGTGGTGTTCGGCATTCCCGGCATGTTGCTGGTGTATGCGGCCAACGGTATTTTCCGCGGACTGCAGAAGGTTCGCATCACGTTGATAGCTGCTATGGTGGGTGCGATACTCAATACGTTGCTGGACCTGCTGTTTATTCTCGGATTCGGTTGGGGTGTGTTTGGTTCTGGAGTGGCCACGCTGATTTCGCAATGGTTCATGGCAGTAGTGCTTATTGTTCCTTCGGTGTTGTGGACTCGTGCGGGAGGTGTCCGTTTGCGGCCGCGTTTGTCAGGAGTGTTGAACAGTGCTGGCGATGGTGCGGTGTTGTTTTTGCGTACGCTTGCGTTGCGTGCATGCCTGGTGGCGAATGTGGTGCTGGCCACGCATATGGGTGTGGAAGTGTTGGCTGCATATCAGGTGGTGAATTCCAGTTGGAATTTTGTGCTGAACATGCTTGATGCCATTGGCATTGCCGGTCAGACGTTGGTTGCCGCGCAGATTGGTGCCCGCCAAGAGGACGAGGCCATGCGTTTGACGAGAATCGCTGGCAAGGCAGGATTATGCGGAGGAATGGTAATCGGTATTGGTTTGATGATTGCCGGATGGTGTGCGTCCCCGCTGTTTTCGCAGTCTACTGAGATTCAGCATTTGCTCACCGTCGGCATGATGGTTGTTGGCGTGACATTGCCGTTGGCTGGTTGGATGTGGGCTGTTGATGGCATTCTGATTGGGGCAGGGGATTACCGGTATCTTGCATTGACGTGTGCGGCGACGGCTGCAATATATGTGCCCTGTCTTGCTGCGATTGGTTGGATATGCGATGCGATGCAGGCTTCTTCCGTGCTGCGTATGGCATTGCTGTGGCTTGCCGTGAATCTGTTATTTGTAGGATTGCGTGCCATTTTCAATGGTTTCCGTATCGGAACTTCCACATGGTTGCATATCGCACGTTGAAATCAGCTTGTGATAGCAGTTTGACATGACATGAGATAGGTAATTCCTGCAAAATAAAAAATCCCGCATGATTCCGACGAACCGGATCACACGGGATTGTCATATGCGGACGAACTTAGGAATGAATCCTAAGAACAGATGGCAATTCAGGAACGCTTGCGCTTGAACACGAACAATGCCCCTGCTGCGACAACCAGAACAGCGACCACCACAACAACGCCGATTACGTTGGAACCGGTGTTGGCAGTGTTTGCCTTCTTGTGTGCGGCAGGCTTCGTATTCTGCTTGTCATCATCCTTCTTCGGTGCGTTCGGCGTGCTGTCCTTGATGGCCACAGTGAAACGCACGCGTGCACCCTGGTTGTAGAACACCACCACAGAACCGGTGCTGCCGGTTTCGCGACCATTGAGGAATGCGCTGCTCAACACGATGGAACCGTCATCAGCCACGGTGTAATCCGTGCCGGCGGTCAGCGACTGGTAGTCGTACTGCACGTCTTCCACGGTATTGCCATTGGGGTTGATGCCAACGGTCAGACCGTTGGCGTTGGCGCTCTTCTTATCGCTATCATACTTGTCGTAGTCGAATGCATCGCCATTCGTTAGTTCAGCATTCTTGATTTCACCATCGTTCAGCAGCCACACCTGAGTGCCATGGTACGGGTTTGCGGTGCCAATTGCCAGACCGGAATCGGTGACGGCGAACACGCGTAGACCGTGGTTGTTGTTATCTCCGAAACCGTTACGGCTGATGGTCTGGAAGTTCGTGCCATCGGAGGAGACGATCAGGTCAAAGCCACGAGTCTCATCGTTGGAGTAATGCAGGTAGCTGAGCACGCCCACGAAGTCGATGAAGTTCTCCAGATTCTCTTCGGTAAGCCACTTGTCGAGCTCGTTGGTAATGAATTCCGGCAGATACTGCTTGTTCTTGTTGTACAGGTCGAGCAGCCGCTGCAGGGATGTGAGGAACTGGTAACGATCGTCGAGCGTGTAGGTTTCAGCGGCCTGCGGAGCGACACCGTCAGGGGAGACCACGTCGGTCTGCTTGGAGTTGAGATCAGCGCCCATGTCCTCCAGCAGCTGCTGCATGGTAGCCACGTCAGCGGCCACTTCGTCGGTCTTGCCGGCTTCTTCAACTGCCTGTGCAGCTTGATCGCTCTCAGATGCTTCGCCTTCGTTCAACGGCATGATGTCATCATCGCTCGGCTTGGTGGTTTCCTGAGATTCGGACTCGGAAGGCTTGGAGGCTTCCTGAGAGTCCGTGCCGATAGTACCGGAAGTGCCATTCTGGTCATTCTTCTTCAGAGAGTCGAAGAAGATCTTGATGTATTCGATCTGCTTCTTCCACTCTTCCGGAGTACGCTTCAGAATGTCGCCGTTGGCGAACTGGGTTGCCGGGTATGCAAGATCACTGATGTCGAAGGTGCCGACGTACAGCTTGCCGTTGTAGGACTGCATACGCCACACATACTGGTTCAGGTGACGGCTCTGCTCGTCGCTGTCGCCCAAGCCGGACAGCATGGTATTGCCATCGATGGTGCCTTTGGAATCGCCGAAGTACTTGTTGTTGGCTTCGCCGGCGAGCATTTCGAAGTTTTCGTTGCCGTCTTCGTCAACGTCCATACGCCACAGGTTGACCGGGCTCTCCAGATCCTTGTACAGGTCGGAGAAATCCATCTGCATGGCCTTCTCCAAAGCGTTCATCGGATCGTTGTAGCCGCCGATGTACAGGTGGCCCTTGTATACCACCATGTTGGCTGCGCCGGAACGACTCGCTCCGAAACCCCACTCGTACTTGGCGCCGTCTGCCGGATCGCCGATCAGCGGCTTGAAGGTCCACTTGCCGGTTTCCTTATCTTGCGTGCCGCGCACGAGTGCGAAGGATTGCTTGTTGTTCTTCGCGGTTCCAGTCACCATAGTGACATATAGATTGCCCTTGAAGCCGACCATATCCCACACACATCCACCGAACACTCCATCAGTTACAGCGCATGCCGGATAGTTGTACAGGCCCTCGGTCTGGGTAGCGATAGTGGCGAAAGAATCCTGGCCTGCTGACGGGTTGGAAGAAGCCACAATAGTGGCACCGTTATCGGTGATCATGCTGGCGATAAGCTGATTGTTGACCACGGTCAAACCACGGATACCAGCAGTGTAGCCCTTCTTCAGACCAGTGGTCATGGCAGCGGAACGATACACGATTTCAGTGGCATCACCACTGTTCGGATCAACTTCCAGCAGGTACGGCTGACCCTTTGCGGCGGCAGCAAAGTACAGCTTGTCATGGAATTCAACGGCTGCACGATAGCCATTGACCGCATGCTCTCCGCCAATCGCATTGACGATGATCTTCACTTCACCGGTCTTGACGTTGATCTTGAGCAGCAAGCTGTGGTTCTCGCCATTGTCGAGGAACAGCTCGCCGTTGAACGCAACATCCAAAGCGGCCTTGATGCTGGCATACTTGGCGCCCATGGTGTTAGCCATGTATTTCAGCGTGGAACCCATTGCGGAATAGCAGGTGCCCACATACATCCAGTCGCCGTAGCCGGCCGAAGCCCATGAATAGTTCTGACCACGCTCGGGCAAGCCCTGCGTGAGATCATCAATGGATTCACCGTTCAAAACGTTTACGATACCGTCGTCTTCGCCCAGCCCTGCTTTGGGATGCGAAATCTTGGTGGCCGTATAGCCGGCACCAAGTACGGTGGTATTCGAGGATTCGTCAGCATTGGCGCTGCCCGCTACCGGCAGCAACATGGCGCAAGTCGCAAGCGTTGCGATTGCAGCATTAATCACTTTATGGTAGTTGACCATATTTTCCTTAATCTCATATTCTCCGAAAAGATATCCCATCGTATGGCATATCCAACAGAAAAGATACCAAAAAGGGGTGACCTAAGGTACTATACGGAAAACATCGGGAACAAATCCCACCAAGTAGTGCTGCGCTAACTAGTATTTGCGTGACTTTGCGGATGTGCGCATGCGAAATCAGGCTTTAGAAGCGCGTGCGACAAGCCGCTTCTACACGTAAAGTCCAATGGACATTGTGCAATGGCGGAATCAGATCGTTAACCGTCAACATGCATAACGAAATCAGCGGCGTAGCCAATGAAGCAATGTGAAAATGTTTGACAAGTGCGAAAAAACAGGAATACGAAACCCGCAAATCCCAGAATATCGGACGCAAAATATCGTATCCAAACGTGTCGAGAGTACTGGGGTGGCCAGTCAATGCAACGACTACATCGGGAATCCCATCGCGCACGATATTCAACAGAAGAAAAGCGATGAGCGTGGTGCAGCCTCGTTTTACAATCTTGCGAGGGTTGGCGTCGGAGAAGACCAGATTCGACCCGAGACTGATCATGAACACGGATGGTCCAAGAATGCACAGATACAGAAACACTTGCCCCCACTAGCTGATTTCACCTTGGAAGAAATTACCGTCAAGCACTTCGTAGAGATGCGCCGAGGGAAGACCGAGAGGGGCGAACGCGCAAGATCGAAGCTGCCGTAGTTATTTTGTCTGCTCTCTCATGATTACGTTATGCTCACTCCAGTGCCCGAACATTCCCTCCATACCCGAAAGGGAGGAATATGCAATCTACCAAGTGGGCTTCCGTCGACAACGAATGCCAGAGAAAGCCCGTATCGCCTACCTTAATCAGCAAGCAGAATCGGCGTGGCTCTACCTTAAAACCACTGGCGTCATGTTTCGAGTGTGGCGTTTGCGGGCTGTGTTTTCTCTGTGCATATGAAACGTGCCACCAGGCGGTCGGATGACGCTTGCGGAGGGATGTCTTGTGCACAAAAATGTGTCGTACGAGCGCTTGAGCTTGATTATCCCGCTTACGTATGGTAGATTCCGTGCTTTTATCCTGAGACATCTCGCTTATATATGGCAGGTCAGGTTGTCATGACAGCTGTTCTCATACCCCCTAAGTACGCTTTTCCGAGGTGTATCTGCCATACATAAGCGAGATAGGGATAAAAGGGGGTATCGATGTCCGAGAGAACGCGTCTTCATGATCCAACGGCGTATGTGGTTCATACGGAAGATAAGAACAGGTATAAAAGCATTCCTGACTATACGGTATACGTGGGGGAGACGAAGGTCGCCGCGGCGCGCGACCACGTCGAGAACGG
>ULZT01030883.1_pt1 | contig 13796 bp, 12 predicted proteins | sample 1963371 | NCBI WGS metagenome assembly ULZT01 (sample SAMEA4835897, study PRJEB28245) | human gut metagenome | biome: gut microbiome; material: fecal sample | place: Denmark | collected 2008
CTTAGGAATTGGAAATCAGGAATGAGGAATTTCGGTACAGACCGCCAGTTCCGTCTTTCGGGTTTCCGATTCCTAATTTTTGTTTTATGCTTTACAGTGTAGAGGAAAGGGAATCCACTATGAACTTTATCACCAAAGCCCCTGTGATGCTGTGCGGCGGCGATTATAACCCGGATCAATGGCTGGACCGCCCGGATATTCTTGAAGCGGACATCCGCATGATGAAAAAGGCCGGAATGAACAGCGTTACGCTGGGTGTGTTTGCCTGGGCAGCATATGAGCCGCGCGAGGGGGAATATAACTTTACTTGGCTGCGCGAGATCATGGATCGACTGTATGACCAGGGCATTTATACCGAGCTGGCAACGCCCACTGGTGCAAAGCCCAACTGGCTGGCACGCAAATACCCCGAAGTGCTGCGCGTGCAGTCCAACGGTGTGCGGGACCACCAGGGCATGCGCCACAACCACTGCCTGACCAGCCCCATCTACCGCCAGAAGGTAGAGGAGCTGCTGAACCACCTGATCGACGCTGTGGGCGACCACCCCGGTCTGATCTTGTGGCACATTTCCAATGAGCTGGGCGGCGAATGCTACTGCCCGCTGTGCCAAGAGCGCTTCCGCGGCTGGCTGAAAGAAAAGTATCATACCATTGATGCCCTGAACCATGCCTGGTGGACTAGCTTCTGGAGCCACCACTACGACAGCTTTGACGAGGTGGAGCCGCCGTTTGATAACGGGGAGCAGAGCCTGAACGGCCTGAAGCTGGACTGGCGGCGCTTTACCACCTGGAACATGATGGACTATGTACACAGCGAAACGGCGATCCTGCGCAAGCGGACCCCCAATGTGCCCATTACCACGAACCTGATGGAGTACTTCCCCGGATTGGACTACCACAAGCTGCAAAGAGAGCTGGATTTTGTCTGCTGGGACAGTTACCCCCATTGGGGGCGCCCCGACCGCAGCACCACCGTGACGGCGGGCATGACGGCGTTTGATCATGCGCTGATCCGCGGCTGCAAGCCGGACAAGCCGTTCCTGCTGATGGAAAGCACCCCCAGCCTGGTGAACTGGCACGAGTATAATAAGCTCAAGCGCCCCGGCGTGAACCGGATGAGCGCTATCCAGACAGTGGCCTGTGGTGCGGACGGCGTGCAGTACTTCCAGTGGCGCAAGGGCCGCGGCGGCTCTGAGCAGTTCCACGGCGCGGTTGTGGACCACGATGGCCGCGATGATACCCGCGTGTTCAACGAAGTGACCGCCACCAACGAAGCCCTGGCCGCCCTGACCCCGGTGTGCGGCAGCCTGCCCAAAGCGGACGCGGCCATGATCTTTGACTGGGACAACCGCTGGGCGCTGGATGACGCCTGGGGCATGCAGATCAAGCAGAAAAATCTGCGCGAAACCTGCTGCCAGCTGTACGCCCAGCTGAACCACTGCGGTGTGGAAACCGACGTTGTGGGCGTGGATGCAGACCTGAACCGCTATAAGCTGGTGGTGCTGCCCATGCTGTTTATGACCAAGCCTGGTTTTGCACAAAAGATCCGCGAATATGTGGAAAACGGCGGCACCGTTGTGGCCACCTATCTGCTGGGCTATGTGGATGAAAGCACCCTGTGTTGGCTGGGCGGGTTCCCCGGTGACGGCCTGCGCGAAGTGTTTGGCGTGACCGCAAGCGAACTGGACACCCTGTACCCCGGCGAGGGCAACCGTGCCATCTGGGTCAAGAGCAGCCAGCAGAGCAGCATCAAGGATTACTGCGAACTGCTGCAGCCTGCCGAGGGTACCGAGGTGGTGGCTGTGTATGGACAGGATTTCTATTCCGGCCATGCGGCTGTGACCCACCATGTGTTCGGCAAGGGGCACGCTTATTACATCGGTGCGCGCCTGGATGATGCCGGCAACGCCGCTGTGCTGCGTGCAGCTTTGGCCGATGCCAAGGTGCACCTGCGTGACCTGCCGCAGGGTGTGGAATACCACTGCCGCGAAAGCGAGAACGCGCGCTACCATTTCTACATCAACACCACCCAGAGCGCAGTTAAGGTGCAGGTGGAATCCGGTGCAGACCTGTTGAGCGGCAAAAACGTTTTGGGCAGCATGGAGCTGAAACCCTATGATGCCTGCGCAATTGAGGAAAAAGTGAAATAAGAAAAACGCCATGCTTTCCGAAGAAAGCATGGCGTTTTTTAGTTAGGAGTTAGGAATTGGAGGTGGGGAAAGGGAGCGGCGAGGTTGGTTTGAGCAGATGTTTTGTGGTGCCAGAACGGTCAAGACCGTTCCCTACAGTGCATTTTATAATGTGCGGCAATATTTATGGTGCACCCCCACCCGTAGGGGCGCACAATGTGCGCCCGCTGCGCTGAAGGGGAACTGCTCCTTTTTAGGCCGTGCGTATCTCTCAAATATACTTATCCAACATATCCTGCAAAGCCTGCTTGGGCAGGAAACCGACGCTGCGGGCGGATTCCTGGCCGTTTTTCAGTACGACCAGGCAGGGGATGCTGGAAATGCCGTATTCGGTGGCAAGCTGGCGGTTTTCGTCCACATCAATGCTGTAAAATGCGGCTTTGCTGCCAACTTCATCGGCAAGCTCATGCAGGACCGGGGCAAGCATCTGGCAGGGACCGCACCAGGTTGCAGAAAAATCCAGAATGGCCACGCCCTGTGCTTTGGCCTGGGAAAGATCATTATTGCTGATTTTGGTAACCATAAAAAGGTTCCCTCCTTTAATTATGACTGTAAAGCAGCGTGTTCCGCTGCTGTTTGCCGGACATGGTTATGGCGTATCTACACCATAGTATGGGCCGGGAGGGGGAAAGACATTCCCTTACTGCTGATTGTACACAGTTTGGGCTGCTTTGTCAACAAGAAAAAGACTGAATCTTAATTTTGACATAAAATTACTATAACAAGTAAGACAAATTAAGACGAAAAGCAGATACAGGATAAAACAAAGCCACCCGCTCTGCGCAGGGATCCCCTGCACAGAACGGGTGGCAACTTTGTTGGAAGGTAATCAGCGGTTGTATTTTGCAGTAGCCTGCAGGCGTTGCATGGCACGGTTCAGGGCAATCTTGCTCTGGTAATACTCGTGCATGCTCTGCTTGTGCTGCAAGCGTTCCTCGGCGCGGATGCGGGCGGCCTCGGCACGGTTCTTATCGATATCCTCCGGGCGCTCGGCGCTGTCGACCAGCAGCACAACGTAAGTGGGGGTCACTTCGGCAATGCCATCGCCTACCAGTACGCTGCGGGTTTCGCCGTTCACGGTGAACTGCATGATGCCCATTTCCAGGGCAACCAGCACCGGGCTGTGTCCGGCCTGTACGCCGTACTGGCCGTCAGCGGTGGGCAGGGTCAGGCTTTCGCACTCGCCCTGGAAAAACTCGCCGCTGCTGGCCGTGATGTTCAGAACGAACTTTTCCATCAGGCCACACCGCCCTTTTCGGCAGCCTTCTTGCGAGCATCGTCCAGCGTGCCCACGTTGAAGAACGCCCATTCGGGCAGATCATCGACCTGACCGTCCACGATGGCGGCAAAGCCCTTGACAGTTTCGGCCAGGGGCACATATTTGCCCGGCAGGCCGGTAAAGTTCTCGGCAACGAAGAACGGCTGGGACAGGAATTTCTGGATTTTGCGGGCGCGGGCAACGGTCAGCTTATCGTTGTCGTCCAGTTCGTCCATGCCAAGGATGGCGATAATGTCCTGCAGTTCCTGGTAGCGCTGCAAGGTAGCCTGTACCTTGCGGGCCACGCGATAATGCTCCTCGCCCACAATGTCTGCTTCCAGGATGCGGCTGGTGGAATCCAGCGGATCCACGGCGGGGTAGATACCCTGTTCCACGATCTTACGGGACAGAACGGTAGTGGCATCCAGGTGGGCAAAGGTGGTGGCCGGGGCGGGGTCGGTCAGGTCGTCGGCAGGCACATAAACGGCCTGAACCGAGGTGATGGACCCATCACGGGTGGAAGTGATACGCTCCTGCAGGGCACCCAGCTCGTTGGCCAGCGTGGGCTGGTAACCAACGGCGGAGGGCATACGGCCCATCAGGGCGGAAACTTCGGAGCCGGCCTGCACAAAACGGAAGATGTTGTCAATAAACAGCAGCACGTCCTTGTGGCTTTCCTCGCGGAAGTATTCTGCCATGGTCAGGCCGGTTTCGGCAACGCGCATACGGGCTCCCGGCGGTTCGTTCATCTGGCCGAAGATCAGGGCGGTCTTGTTCAGAACGCCGGAAGCGTTCATTTCGCCCCAAAGGTCACAGCCCTCACGGCTGCGCTCGCCAACGCCGGTAAAGATGGAGTAGCCGCCGTGCTCGGTGGCTACGTTGTGGATCAGCTCCTGGATCAGCACGGTTTTGCCAACACCGGCGCCGCCAAACAGGCCAATCTTGCCGCCCTTGGCATACGGTGCCAGCAGGTCAATGACCTTGATGCCGGTTTCCAGAATTTCGGTTGCAGGTTTCTGGTCCTCAAAGCCGGGGGCCTTGCGATGGATGGGCCAGGTAGGGACGTCTGCGGCCATGGGGCCTTTGCCGTCAATGGGGCGGCCCAGGGGGTCAAACATGCGGCCCAGGGTGGCTTCGCCCACCGGGGCAGTCAGGCCGTGGCCCAGTGCGTTCACGGTCATCCCCTTGCCAAGACCCTCGCTGGCAGAAAGCATAATGCAGCGAACGGTGGTTTCGTTCACATGCTGCGTTACTTCCATCGTGCGCTCGGTGCCCTCAGCGGTCACTGTCAGCGCTTCCTGCAGGGCAGGCAGCTTGCCCTCGGTGAACTGAACGTCCACCACGGGGCCTGCTACACGAATAATTGTTCCCTGTGTCATACGATAGCCTCTTCCTTAATTTCAGAAGTAGATAAATGTTTGAATATTGTATCCCGATAGGGGATACAGTGCAAAAAGTTTAATAGTCGCTGGTTTGCACAGCAGAAGCACCGCCGATGATCTCGGTGATCTCCTGGGTGATTGCACCCTGGCGGGTGCGGTTATACTCCAGCTGGAGCGCGTGAATCATATCGGTGGCGCTCTTGGTGGCGGAATCCATGGCGGTCATGCGGGCGCTCTGCTCGGCGCAATAGCTCTCGGTCATGGCACCGAAGATCATGCCGTGCATGTAGATGGGGGCCATCTGCTTGAACACCGACCACGCATCGGGGAACAGCTCAACCTCGCCATGGGGATCGCCCAGTGCGGGCGGCAGCGGCGCAAAGTGGGAGCGTTCCAGCGGCAGCAACTGCAGCATGACCGGTTCAGCGGTCAGGGCGTTCTGGATCTTGGTGTAGATGAGGTAAACCTCATCTACCTCATCCGCCTTGAACGTATCGATCATGTCCGCCGTGATGTCACGCGCACGCTGCAATGTGGGGGCCTGGCCGCTGTACAGAAAATCTTCCACCAGGCGGGGGTCCTTGTGCAGCAGGGCGCGGTAGCCGGTCTGGCCCACCACATAAAAGCGGGCCTTGGGGTCATCGCCGCAGTGCGATTTCAGAAACTTGAGCAGGTTCTGGTTGTACGCACCGGCCATGCCTTTGTCCGCCGTCAGCACCAGATAGGCGCGGCGCGGAGATTCCGGGTTGCGGGTGTGGAAGAACGGGTGGACCGGTTCTTCCGGCAGGTGGGGCAGCACGCGGGTCATCGTCATCTGCATGCGCTCAAAGTAAGGCGAAACCGCCTGGTAATTTTTGCGTGCCTTGCGCAGCTTGGAGGAGGAGATCAGGTACATGGCATTGGTGATCTTCATGGTGTCCTGAATGCTCTCAATACGCTCCTTGAGCAGCTTAGTGGATGGCATGGGCATCGCCTCCCGCAAATGCGTTCCAGGCGTTCAGGATGGTCTGCACCTGTTCGGGGCTGAGCTTACCGGAAGCCTGGATCTCGTCCATCACGCCGGACGGGTCCGTGCGGAACTGACGCACAAATGCGGAGGTTTTCTGGCGCAGCTCGACGGTTTTGATCTCGTCGAGCACGCCGTGGGCGGCGAGGGTCAGCAAAACGACCTGCTCGGCGTCGGATTTGGGCTGGTACAGCGGCTGTTTCAGCAGTTCCATCAAAGCCTTGCCGTGTTCCAGCTGGCGGCGGGTCTCAGCGTCAAGGTCAGAGCTGAACTGCGAGAAGGATTCCATATCCTTGTACTGGGCCAGCTCGATACGCAGGTTGGCGTTGGCCTTTTTCATGGCCTTGGTCTGGGCAGCGCCGCCGACACGGGAAACCGACAAGCCAACGTTGACAGCCGGGCGGTTGCCTGCGTTGAACAGTGCGGTCTCCAGGAAGATCTGGCCATCGGTGATGGAAATAACGTTGGTGGGAATGTAGGCGGAAACATCGCCTGCCTGGGTTTCAACAATGGGCAGTGCGGTGATGGAACCGCCGCCCAGGTCGTCCCGCATACGGCAGGAACGTTCCAGCAGACGGGAATGCAGGTAGAAAACGTCGCCGGGGTAAGCCTCACGGCCGGGGGAGCGGCGCAGCAGCAGGGAAATGGCACGGTATGCCACAGCGTGCTTGGAAAGGTCGTCATAGACGATCAGCACGCTCTTGCCCTGGGCCATAAAATATTCGGCCAGTGCGGTGCCGGCATACGGGGCAATGTACTGCAGGGGGGCGCTGTCGCTGGCGGTGGCGGCCACAATGGTGGTGTAGCCCATAGCGCCATGCTTTTTCAGGTCCTCGGCCACGCGGGCAATGGAGGAAGCCTTCTGCCCGATGGCAACGTAGATGCAGAGCACGCCGGTATCTTTCTGGTTCAGGATGGTATCGGTGGCAATGGAGGTCTTGCCGGTCTGGCGGTCGCCGATGATCAACTCACGCTGGCCACGGCCGATGGGGAACATCGAGTCGATGGACAGAATGCCGGTGTGCAGCGGGATGTCCACGCTCTGGCGCTCCAGAATGCCGGGGGCCTGCTTCTCGATGGGGTTGTAACCAACGGCTTCGATGGCACCCTTGCCGTCGATGGGCTCGCCCAGCGGGTTGATGACGCGGCCCAGGAAAGCTTCGCCGACTGGGATACCGGCGCGCTTGCCGGTACGGGTCACCAGGGTGCCCACGCCGACGGATTCGGCACCATCAAACAGCATAATGCCCAGGTGGGAAGGCTCAACACTTTCCACCATGCCCTTGGCACCGTTTTCAAAGGTGACGATCTCGCCGTACACGGCGCGGTCCATGCCTTCAACGGTAACAATGCCGTCGGCAGCGGACACAACCGTGCCTCCCTCGGCGGTGTTGGCGGCGGGCTTGTAGTCCTCTACGCGGGTCTTCAGGGTGGCCAGGTCGGGCTTGTCGCCGGTCATCTGGTCCAGGGCATGGCGGCCGGAGTTATCAAACACACGGTCGCCCACCTGCAATACATAGCCGGAAAGCAGGCTTTCATCCACGCTGACATCCAGCAGGACTTCGGTTGCATCGTACAGGGATTTCAGCTCGGCCTTGATCTTATCAAGGTCCTGCTCCCGCGGCTGGCGGGCGCAGTGCAGGTCGGCCTTTACAATGCGGTTGGCGGAGAAAAACTCGCGGCTGAATTCACTTGCCATTGCTGTCCCCCGCTTTCTGCAGCAGGTCATCCAGCAGGCGTGCATCGTCCTGCTGCGTCAGGTTGCGCGCCAGCAGCTTTTCGCACATATCGCGGGCCAGGGCGGAAGTTTCAGCATTGGCATCGCGCAGGCGGCGGGCATGCTCTGCTTCGGCAGCGGCTTTGCCTTCGGCCACAATCGCATCTGCCTGGCGCTGGGCGTCCTGCAAAAGCTGCTCTTTCTCTTTTTCAGCCTGTTTTTCGTAGGCTTCGCGGCGCTGGGCAGCTTCGGTATCCACATTCTGCAGTTTATCCTGCGCCTGTGCCAAAACAGCCTGTGCGTCGTTCTTTTTGCCTTCTGCATCGGCGATCGCATCATCGATCTGCTTCTGGCGCTGCTCAATCACGTTCATAACGGGACGGTACAAAAACTTGCGCAGCAGAACAAACAGAACCAGAATGTTGACGACCGTCCACAGAATATTCAAATTCAGTGTCAGCATCGTTTATGCCTCCGTTATCAGCCCAGGAACAGGATGATGAGCAGGGCAACAACGAAGCCGAAAATGGCGGTGCCTTCTGCCAGGGCGGCGCCCAGCAGCAGGTTCTTGCTGATCTTGCTTTCAGCTTCCGGCTGGCGGCTGATGGCCTCCGCTGCCTTACCGGTTGCAATGCCAATGCCGATGCCGGCGCCAATGCCGGTCAGTGCTGCGATGCCAGCGCCCAAAGCTACCAAACTTGCCATAATAAATTACTCCTTTTTATAATAATGTAAAAGTGGGAAAGAAAACGCAGGTCATTCCATCGTTTCTTTCATGAACAGGGAGGTCAGGAAAACAAACACATAGGTTTGGATCAGACCGTCAAACAAATCAAAATACAGGCTGAAAATTGCGGGGACAAAAACCGGAACCACCAGTTTGATGAGTTCCATGATGACAAATGCGCCCAGAACGTTGCCGAACAAACGCATGCACAGGCTGGTGGGCCGGATGGCGATTTCCAGAATGTTCATGGGGGTCATCAGGGCAATGGGTTCCGCCAGGCTGTGTACAAATCGCTTGCCGCCCTTTGCATGGATGCCGGAATATTCGATCAGCACAATGCTCATAATAGCCAGCGCTGCGGTAACATTCAGGTCCTTTGTGGGGGGCTTGAGACCAATGATGCCGATCAGGTTGGAGCAGGCAATGTACAGTGCAACCGTGATCAGGTACGGCACATACTGTTTGCCGGCTTCGCCCAGCAGATCTTTGAAGAAGTTATCCATGGTTACCACAGCGGTTTCCAGGATGGCCTGGCGCTTGCTGATATGATTGACCTTGAGATTGCGTGTGAGCAAAATCGAAACGATCACCAAAAACGCCATGATGCCCCAGCTTACCGCGATGGATTCCGGGATGTCGATGCCGCCAAAAATGGGAAGGGTAAACGCCGTATCAACGTTAAGCTCCTCTTTTAAGGCGGCGGTCAGTTCGTTCATTATTCCGCCTCCTCTGGCCAGCGGGGCAGCTTGTGCGCCGGGCTGGCTTTATGTTTTGAATTTATCTGATAAAAAGCGCACCAAGGAGAAAAACAGAAAGGGGGAAAACGGCGATGTTCCGTTTCCGCACCCTCCTTGCTGCGTTTTTTATGCCGCCATAATACCACCATTCCCCGCCATTTGTAAGTCCCTTGCCGCACATTCTGCCTTTTGGATATTCCGTGATTCTGACAGGTTAAAAATACTGTGTATGATGCACAATAAAGCACACTGAAAATTGAGCTAATTGCCGAATTTAATGACAAAAAATGCGGAAAAGTTCTTGATTTCAAACAAATCTTGCAGTTTTATGCGGTTTTGATGGTGAGGGAAAGGAACGGTGTTTGTGCAAAACTGCCAAGGAGCGGAAATTCAGGCGATGCGCTCCGCGCCAAGGGCGGTTTCGGATGCAAAGCGGGTAGCCGCCAGCTTTTCCAGTGTGGCAAGCCGCACGCAGATGGTAAACAGCCGGGCCGCAGGTTCGATCTCCTCGGCACTGGCAAAGCTGGGGGCAATACGGATGTTGCTGTCCTGCGGGTCGCGGCCATAGGGCCAGGTGGAACCGGCGGGGGTGAATTTGACACCGGCCCGGCGGCAAAGCTCCACCGTGCGGGCCGCGCAGCCCGGCATGGTATCGAAGGAAAGGAAGTAGCCACCGCGGGGTTCCGTCCAGCTGGCAATGCCGCTGCCGTCCAGTTCCTCGCGGAAAATGGAGATGACCTGCTCGAACTTGGGGCGCAGCAGGCGGGCATGGCGTGCCATATGGGCTTCAATGCCGCTTTCATTGCGGAAAAAACGTGCCTGGCGCAGCTGGTTGAGCTTATCGGGGCCGATGGTGGCAAACTTCCACACTTTGCGCAGATCGATCAGGTTGGCGGAACTTGCCGCCACGGCGCTGATGCCTGCACCGGGGAAGGAAACCTTGCTGGTGGAGCAGAACTCATACACCATATCCGGGTGCCCGGCATTGGCGCAGGCGGACAGGATGTCTGGCAGGACGGCCGGGGCGTTGGGGTAAAGGTCATGCACGCAGTAGGCGTTATCCCAGAAAATGCGGAAATCCGGCGCTGCGGGTTGCAGGTGGGCAAAGCGCTCCACCACCGTGGGGCTGAACACAATGCCGGTGGGGTTCTGGTACTTGGGTACGCACCAGATGCCTTTGATGGAAGCATCCCGCTGGACCAGGTCTTCGATCATGTCCATATCGGGGCCATCATTGTGCATGGGGATGGGGATTAGCTGGAAGCCGAAATGCTCCGTCATGGCAAAATGGCGGTCATAACCCGGCACGGGGCAAAGGAACTTGCGGTCCTTGACCTGCACCCACGGCTCTGCGCCCAGCAGGCCGTCCAGCATGGCGTGGCTGAGGATATCGAACATCATGGTCAGGCTGCTGTTGCCGCCCACCATGATCTGCTCCGGCCGCGCGCCGATCATACCGGCTAGCAGGGCTTTTGCTTCGGGAATGCCGTCCAGCCCGCCGTAATTGCGGCAGTCGGTGCCATCCTCACTGTCCAGTACGCTGCGGGAGTTCAGTTCACCCAGCATGCGCTGCGAAAGTGCCAGCTGCTCCGGCGCAGGCTTTCCGCGGGAAAGATCCAGCTGCAGGCCCTGCTGTTCGTACTCATGGTAGCGCTGGCACAGACGGTGGTATTCCCGCTGCATTTCTTTTTTTGTCATATCCTGATACTGCATGGTGTCATCCTTCCTGGACAATACCGGCAGGGCCGCTTGCTTACCTGGTGTAGCTGAAAACGAAGAAAATGACGAAGATTTCGCAAATGTGCGATGGATTCGAGGCAAAAAGCCGCAGGAATCCTTTGTGGATTCCAAGGATTTTTAACGCGGAATCCGGCCGCGTTTTAAATTTTTGACGTTTCAGGTACACCCTGGGGGGAGTATGCACGAACCCTGCCGGTATGCCTTGTTTTCTGGAACGGTTTGTATTATACTGTCAGAAAACACATTTGTAAAATATATGTTTCGCATGCAAAATATTTGTATTTGATATGGCAAAACGCAGGAAAAGAGGAAAAACTGTGAATGTAAACTATGAATATTACCGCTTATTTTACTATGTCTGCAAATATCACAGTATAACCCGCGCGGCCAATGTGCTGCGCATGAGCCAGCCCAATGTGACCCGCGCCCTGAACCGGCTGGAGGAACAGCTGGGCTGCAAGCTGCTGGTGCGCAGCACCCGCGGCGTGACGATGACGCCGGAGGGCGAGGTGCTGTTTGCCCACGTAGAAATCGCCCAGGAGCAGCTGCAGGCGGGGGAAAGCGAGCTGGCGGGCATTACCGCGCTGGAAAGCGGCGCGCTGACCATTAGCGCCAGCGAGACCGCTTTGAATGTGTTTTTGCTGGATAAGCTGCGGGAATTCCACCGGCGTTACCCCGGCGTGCGGCTGCGCATTGCCAACCATTCCACCCCGCAGGCCATCCGTGCGCTGGGGCGCGGGCTGGTGGATCTTTGTGTGATCACCACCCCGGCCCGGTTGGAATCCACGATGCGCCGTACCCTGCTGATGCCGTTCCAGGAAATTCTGATTGCCGGCAGGAACTTTGAATTTTTGCAGGGCCGCCGCTGGGCGCTGAAAGAACTGCAGCAATACCCTCTGATCTGCCTGGGCAGCGAGACGATGACCTATGCGTTCTATAACCAGTTTTACTTAAGCAACAATCTTGTTTTGCAGCCGGATACTGAGGCCGCTACCACCGACCAGGTGGTGCCGCTGGTCAAAAGCGGGCTGGGGCTGGGGTATGTGCCGCAGAATTTTGCCAAGGACGCCCTGGCCGCGGGGGATGTGTTTACCATCCAGTTGAAAGAGGAAATCCCCACCCGTCATGTTGTGCTGGTGCAGGATGGCGGCCGTGTTCCCAACGCAGCTGCGCGCGAATTTGCCCGGATGCTGAACAGCAGCGTTACGCAGCAGAATGCACCATAAGCGGACAAAATTGTGCACCGGCACCAGAAAATTAAAAATATCTGCGTCTGTTTTTGTGAAAGGTGATTGACAACTGCCGTGCGGAACCGTATGATAAAAGTGGAACTTTGCCCGGTGCAGCGGGAACCATACGGTGCGCCGGATTCCGCGCAGAGGGGCAGAAAATAATAGGAGGGATTGTTTTGAAACAATGGCTGAAAGACGCAGTTTTTTACGAAATTTACCCCCAAAGCTTTTATGATACCAACGGGGATGGCATCGGCGATCTGAAGGGGATTATCGAAAAGCTGGATTACATCAAAGAGCTGGGATGCAACGCCCTTTGGATCAACCCCTGCTTTGATTCCCCGTTCAAGGACGCCGGGTATGATGTGCGCGATTATAAGCTGATTGCCCCCCGCTATGGCACCAACGCGGATGCCAAAGCGCTGTTTGAAGCAGCTCATGCCAAGGGCATCCATGTGCTGCTGGACCTGGTGCCCGGCCATACCAGCGAGGAACACGCATGGTTTAAGGAGAGCAGCAAGCCGGAAAAGAATGAGTATTCCGACCGCTATATCTGGACGGACTCCTGCTTTAGCGCCGGTGACGGTATGCCGTTCATTGGCGGCGAGACCGACCGCAACGGTACTTATATTTTGAACTTCTTCAAGTGCCAGCCTGCTTTGAACTATGGTTACGGCAAGTGCCGCGAAAAGTGGCAAATGCCCACCGACGCCCCCGGCCCGCGCGCAACGGTGGAAGCCGTGAAGGATGTGATGCGCTTTTGGCTGGATATGGGCTGCGATGGTTTCCGTGTGGATATGGCATCCAGCCTGGTCAAGAATGATACCCACCACAAAAAGTATACCTGTGCCATCTGGCGCGATATTGCCGCTATGCTGGACAAGGAATACCCCGAAGCCGCTCTGGTGAGCGAATGGAACCAGCCGCGCCAGTCCCTGAAAAACGGCTTTGATATGGACTTTATGCTGGAATGGCAGGGCAATGGCTACAGCTGGCTGATGCGCAATTATGATGGCGCAATAAATTCTGACCCGCATAACATCGGCAAGGCGTATTTCTGTGCGGATTCCGGCACGGGTATTGACAAGTTCCTGGATGACTGGCTGCCCAGCTACAAGGCGACCCGCAAGGACGGCCTGTACTGCTTGATTACCTGCAACCATGATACCATCCGCCCCTCCGCCGGTTTGACCCCGGATGAGCTGAAAATTGCTTACGCCATGCTGTTTACCCTGCCCGGCGCACCGTTTGTGTATTATGGCGATGAGATCGGCATGCGCTATCTGCCGCTGCCCACCAAGGAGGGCGGCTATTTCCGCACCGGTTCCCGCACCCCCATGCAGTGGGATAACAGCGCCAACAAGGGATTTTCTACCGCCGCAGCCGACAAGCTGTACCTGCCGGTGGACGATACTGCGGACGCCCCCACCGTGGCTGCCCAGCAGGCAGACCCTGACAGCCTGTGGCATACCGTGCAGGGGGTGCTGAACTTCCGCCACAGCCACCGGGATCTGGATTCCGATGCGCCGTTCCATGTGCGGTTTGCCCCCAAGGCAAAGGGCAGCTACCGCCCGTTTGCCTGGGAGCGCGGCAAGCTGATCTGCGCGGTGAACCCCGCCCGCGAGGAAGCAGAACTGCCCCTGAAGCTGGAAGACGGTACCCGCGTGCTGCATGTGATCGGCAAAGCCGAAGTGAAGGGCGATGAGCTGGTGCTGGGTGCACAAAGCTTTGCAATTTTGGGGTAAGCAGAATAGATTGCAAACGCAAATGTTAAGGCAATACCGCATAATTCTAAGTGCCGATACGGC
>ULZT01014784.1_pt1 | contig 13791 bp, 8 predicted proteins | sample 1963371 | NCBI WGS metagenome assembly ULZT01 (sample SAMEA4835897, study PRJEB28245) | human gut metagenome | biome: gut microbiome; material: fecal sample | place: Denmark | collected 2008
CTTGATTAAACTTTTACAGTACGTGTTTGGTTATGCGGTTGTTAAATTAAGTGATATTGCTACGATTACAAGAGGAGGAAACTTTCAGAAAAAAGATTTTTGTGAAGAGGGAGTTCCATGCATTCATTATGGGCAAATATATACTTATTATGGAACGAGTGCTAGTAAGACAATTACAATGATTACCCAAACTGCCGCAGATAAATCAAAATTTGCAGAACCCAATGATATTATAATGGCAGTTACAAGCGAAAATATTGAAGATGTGTGCAAATGTGTAGCTTGGACGGGAAAAAATAAGATTGCAGTGAGTGGGCATACAGCTATTTTACATCATAATCAGAATGCAAAGTATTTATCATATTATTTTCACACAAGTATGTTTTTTAGCCAAAAGCAAAAATATGCACATGGAACAAAGGTAATCGAGGTGACACCGGATAAACTTAATGATGTTATTATTCCATTACCATCAATAGCTGAACAAAATAGAATTGTAGATATTCTCAATCGTTTTGATATACTTTGTAATGATATTGTAGACGGGCTGCCTGCCGAAATTGAGCAGAGACAAAAGCAATACGAATATTATAGAGATAAACTATTATCATTTTAAATGAAGAACTAGAGGTATACTATGGGGAAAAGTTTAGATGAGATTGCAATACAACTGAAGGAGTGCAATAAAAAAGTACAGCTAATATATGCTTTTAATGGTACTGGTAAAACACGACTTTCGAGGGCATTTAAAGAATTGATTGCACCTAAAAATGAATTAGAAGAAGAAAACGGATTGGCGAGCAAAAAGATACTATATTACAATGCCTTTACCGAAGATTTATTTTATTGGGATAATGATTTGGATAATGATACTAATTTAAAATTGAAAATTCATCCAAATGCGTTTACAGAGTGGGTCTTTGTTGAACAGGGACAGGAATTGAATGTGATTAGTAATTTTCAAGAGTACATTAATAATCATGCATTAACACCGAAATTTAATGAAGATTTTTCAGAGGTTACGTTTTCACTAAAAAAGGGAAATGATGAGGACATAGAAAATATTAAAATATCTAAAGGTGAAGAAAGCAACTTTGTCTGGAGCATTTTTTATAGTTTGTTAGAACAGGTTGTATCAGTATTAAATGTGCCTGAGGAAAGCGATAGGGAGACAGACAAGTTGAATCAACTGGAATACATATTCATTGATGATCCAGTGACTTCGCTGGATGATAATCATTTGATTCAGATGGCTGTGAATCTTTCGGATGTAATTCGTAAAAGTGAATCAGATTTAAAATTTATTATTACAACACATAGTCCGCTTTTTTATAACGTGTTATATAACGAACTTAAAATTAAAAATAATGGATATATGTTGGAGAAAAATGAGGACGGAAGTTATGAGTTAGATACAAAATTTGGTGATTCTAATGAAAATTTTTCTTATCATCATCATCTGATAGGGATACTTAAGCGAGCAATTGAAGAAAATAAGGTTGAAAAGTATCATTTTACGTTGCTGAGAAATCTATATGAAAAGGCAGCCAATTTTCTAGGATATGAGAAGTGGTCGGATTTATTACCTGACGATAAAGAAGTGTATGCGAAACGTGTAATGAATTTTTATAGTCATAGGACATTATTAAATGAAGAAGTAAAAGAGCCAACAGAAGCGGAAAAACAAACGGTGAAACTACTACTCGAACATTTAATAGATAACGCAAAATTTTGGAAGGAGGCAGAATAATGTATGAATATAATTCTATCGCAGAATCAAATAATTTTATTGTATTAGACAAATATGAAAAATATGCATCATGTGTGCGTGAAACTGGTACATATCAGACAGAAGCTGATTTGGAGCATGAATTCATACAGGATTTAAGAAATCAAGGGTATGAATATTTACCAGACCTAACAACACCTGAAGCAATGTTTGAGAATGCGCGAGTACAATTGCAGATATTAAACGATGTTAAATTTACTGATTCTGAGTGGACAAGATTTTGTGAGGAATATTTAGATAAAGCAAGTGATAATCATATAGACAAAACTCGCAAAATTCATGATGATTATATTTATGATTTTGTATTTGATGATGGTCATATCAAAAATATATATCTTGTAAAGAAGGATGAAAAAGATATAGTAAAGAACAAAGTACAGGTTATTTCTCAGTTTGAGCAAACAGGAACGCAGGCTAACCGTTATGATGTAACGATTCTGGTGAATGGTTTGCCACTTATCCAAGTTGAACTTAAGAAAAGGGGAGTCGCTATTCGAGAGGCTTTTAACCAGATAAATAGATATAGTAAAGAGAGTTTTAACTCAGATAATTCTTTATATAAATATTTGCAGATATTTGTAATTTCTAATGGTACGGATAGTCGATATTTTGCAAATACAACAAAAAGAAATAAGAATAGTTTTGATTTTACGATGAACTGGGCGAAAGCAGATAATACATTGATTAAAGATTTAAAAGATTTTACTGCGACATTTTTTCAAAAAAATACGATTTTAAGGATTTTATTGACGTACTCCGTCTTTGATACAAGTAATAACTTATTAATTATGCGTCCTTATCAGATAGCAGCAACAGAGCGAATCTTGTGGAAAATCAAAAGCTCTTATAATGCAAAAAAGTGGGGAACAACAGAAAGTGGTGGATATATTTGGCATACAACAGGTTCGGGTAAAACACTTACGAGTTTTAAAGCGGCTAGATTAGCAACAGAACTGGATTATATTGATAAGGTGTTTTTTGTGGTTGATCGAAAAGATTTGGACTATCAGACGATGAAGGAATACCAGCGTTTTTCACCTGACAGTGTAAATGGTTCGGAAAATACCATTGGATTAAAACGTAATATTGAGAAGGATGACAATAAAATTATTGTTACTACAATTCAAAAGATGAATAATCTTATAAAATCAGAGACGAATTTGGAAATTTATAATAAGCAGGTTGTATTTATTTTTGATGAAGCTCATCGCTCACAATTTGGAGAAGCACAAAAAAATATAAAAAAGAAATTTAAAAGGTATTATCAATTTGGGTTTACGGGAACCCCTATCTTTCCAGAAAATGCTTTGGGAGCTGAAACAACGGCATCAGTATTTGGCAGAGAGTTACATTCTTATGTTATCACAGATGCAATTAGAGATGAAAAAGTTTTAAAGTTTAAAGTGGATTATAATGATGTTCGTCCGAAGTTTAAAGATATTGAGATGGAACAGGATGAGAAGAAATTGACAGCCGCTGAAACGAAAGAAGCATTGTTACATCCGGAGAGAATACGAGAAATATCTCAATATATATTAGATAATTTCAGAGTAAAAACCCATCGTGCACATATTGGTGCTAAGGGGTTTAATGCAATGTTTGCAGTTAGTAGTGTTGAAGCCGCAAAACTTTATTATGAGACGTTGAATAACTTGCAAAAGGGATGTGAAAAGCCTCTTACGATAGCTACCATTTTTTCTTTTGCAGCGAATGAAGAACAGAATGCAATCGGAGAAATTCAAGATGAAACCTTTGAACCAACTGCGATGGACAGTAGTGCAAAGGAATTCTTGACGATGGCTATTAACGACTATAATAAAAAATTCAAAACCAATTTTGGTGTTGAAAGTAAAGAATTTCAAAACTATTATAGAGACCTTGCAAATAGAGTGAAAAGTCAGGAAGTAGACCTTTTGATTGTTGTTGGTATGTTTTTGACAGGATTTGATGCACCGACACTGAATACTTTGTTTGTAGATAAGAATCTTCGTTATCATGGACTTATGCAGGCTTTTTCCAGAACAAATCGTATTTATGATTCTACAAAGACATTTGGAAATATTGTTACATTCAGAGATTTGGAACAAGCTACAATTGATGCGATAAAGTGTTTTGGTGACGATAATACAAAAAACATAGTTCTTGAAAAAAGCTATCAGGAATATATGAATGGTTTTAAAGATATTGTTACAGGCGAAGCACGTCGAGGATACGTAGATGTTGTTCAAGAATTGAAATCTCGTTTCGCAGATGTGGATGAAATTACCACAGAGAAAGAAAAAAAGGAATTTGTAAAATTATTTGGCGAATACTTAAAGATAGAAAATATTCTACAAAATTATGATGAGTTTACAAATTTAAAAGAATTACAGAAGATTGATTTAGCTGATTCGGAAGCTTTAGAAATATTTAAGTCAACACATTTTGTTAGTGATGAAGACATTAAAGCGATGCAATTAGTGGATATATTAGAAGAAAGAACTGTACAAGATTATCGTTCTAAATATAATGATATTCGAGAATGGATTCGTCGAGAAAGAGAAGGAAAAGAAAAAGGTAATTCCAAGATAGATTGGGATGATGTTGTATTTGAAGTTGATTTGTTAAAATCTCAAGAAATTAATTTAGATTATATTTTGGAGTTGATTTATGAAAAAAACAAAAATACAAAAGATAAAAATATATTGATTGATGAAATACGTCGAATCGTAAGGGCTAGTACGGGAAATCGTGCAAAGGAAAGCTTAATTGTTGCTTTTATTAATCAGACAGATTTAGATGAGATACAAGATAAAGCAAGTATTATTGATGCATTCTTTCAATTCGCACAGATGGAACAAAAGAGAGAAGCAGAAGAATTGATAATGGAGGAGAAGCTTAACGAGGAAGCTGCAAAAAGATATATTCTGACCTCATTAAGAAAAGAATATGCGAGTGAAAATGGGACAGATTTGAATGAAATTCTTCCTAAAATGAGTCCACTCAATCCTCAATATCATACTAAGAAGCAAAGCGTATTTGAAAAGATATCTACTTTTGTAGAGAAATTTAAAGGTGTTGGTGGTGTGATTTAATTGGTGTTTGGAGAAAAACAAATGAAGAAAATATTAGCGAACATGTCCTATATATTAGTGACATCAAGAAAACATACGGGTGCGATATTTGCAATTATAGGGTTTATAGGATTATTTGCTCCATTGACAGATTGTTCCAGTATGCAAGAGGGGATGATAAAAAAATAATTTGGAGTTGTATGGTTTTAGTAGGTATATGGATACTGGTATTTCTTGCGACAACGAGCTTTGTATTATTAAAAAAGAAATATAAATTGTTTGATGTAAATGATGGTCATGCCGTATATCCATTACAGATACCAATCCTCATCCATAGCATCCGCCCAAGCCTGTAATTCTCCATCCAATGCCATAGCAACATAAGACAATGGATCTTCAATAGCCAGATTGTCAATCAATCTCTGTGAGTTAGGCGTAGTATGCAATTCCTTTTCGGCTTCGACACAGGATAAAAAGAGCAGGGTATTATCGGCAAAGGCAATATCAATGCCATTTTTGAATTGGTTGTAGTAAGCAAAATGTATTTTCATAATATGAGTCCTTTCTTTAAGCAATTTGATTTGTAATTATGTTTACAGGAGTAAGAGGTATTTTCCATTCTGGAAACAACCATAGGGAGTGTTAATAGTAGCCGTGGACAGTCATAGGCAGTCTACCGTATACAACAGGTATGCAACACTAATTTTCACAAACCCTGTATTTCTGGGCTTTTCAAGATATCAAAACGTTAAATTTGGTTCTCAAAGAGATAGGATTTACAATTCAAAGCGTCTTATGGCGTTTCAGAAAAGTATGTTACACCCCAGAATTTCGATTCTGGGGTGTTTTTTATATAAAATGTGATAGAATCTCATCTTTGACACTTTTTAGGTTAAAAATCGCCGCAAATGCAGACAGTTACTGCGTTTGCGGCTTTTATACATTTTTCGTGAAAAGCGTAATGTTTTGCGTAATGCTTATAATCCTTTGGAACGCCTGATTATTCCAGCCATTGCCTTTGGTGTTGTAAGTTCATTATCGGTTCTGAATCCTGCATTATCATGCAATGCATCTGTAAGTTCTGTTCTTGTATAGTTAGGTATATAGCCATATTCCCCAATCTCCCTGACATTCATTTTGCGCAGGGTGTTTATGATTTCTTCACAAGTAAAGCTGTTATCAAGCTGTTTTTCAAGTATTCTGTAAATCATAAGCGATATGAAGCAGGTGAGAAAATGTGCTTTTATGCGGTCGTCGCGATGAAGATACACAGGTCTTGCATCAAATTCAGATTTCATGATTCTGAAGGATTCTTCTATTTCCCATCTGTCATGGTTTATTCTGGCTATTTCAGCCGGATCATCATCAAGATTTGTACATACGGCATAAAAACCATCGTACTTTGCTTCTTCTTCAATGGCATTTATATTTAACTCATATGCAGCTTTTTCTGCGATTTCACCATCATTAGTGACAGGAGTTTTTTTGATAAATCTTTTTGCATCTGTAACAGAGTGTTTGTCATACTGTGCCGGATGCTGCAGATATTTCTTTGCTCTTTCAATCTGGCGCTCACGTATAGTTTGTTGGTACAGCTTGTATTTGAGAGAGTATGTGACAATAAGTGTCTGGTCAAATGCTATATCTCTTTCTTCATCATAGCCTTCAACAAGCATCTGCTTATAAAAAATCTTGTTTCTGTTTTCAGGAGTATCCTCAATTTCAGAAATATCATAAGTTTTCTTACTTCCCTCTAACTGCCAGCCTTTGCAGTCAAGACACCATTCTTTCAAGCTGCTTTTCAGTTTTTTGATGGACTGTGTTGTTATAAAGCTTCTTTCACCAAAGTTATTAAAACGGCGGTTGGCATCTGATGATAATCCGGCATCAGTGCATACAACAAACTTTGAAAGTTCAAAGTCACGCATAATCTGCTGTTCAAGAGGCTTTAAAGATAACTGCTCATTCTGGTTTCCTGAATTAATGCAGAAGGCAAGAGGAATCCCTGATTTATCCATAAATAATCCCATCTGTACAATCGGATTAGGTCTGTGTTCCTTGCTTGGACCATACTGCTTCAGTCCATCTTCGTGTTCAAGTTCAAAAAAGTAATTCGTGCAGTCATAAAATAAAACACCAGTATTGCGTTTAACAAGCTTTTTTGAACGCTTGTAAAGCTCCGCCTGTATAAAGTCTGAATTGTTAGCAAGAACAGAAAGAGCACGATAAATGTGGTGCAGGTCAAACTCAGGTTGTTCCAGAAGTTCTTTTGACTGTTCATAGCACGATAGTTTTGAAGAAGGAAAAAGAATCCTGCCATAAACAAGCCTTGAAAGGATAGCATTAAGGTCATAAGTAAAAGAATTATCCTTTTTGATTTTCTTGCATATGGAAAGTAATCCAAGCTGGTAGTAAATTTTCTGAAGGAAGAGATAACCAGTATTAAATGACAATTGTTTGCCAGCAGGAATCAGTTCATTCGTGGAAAAACGTACAAAGTGTTCAACATCTTTTGCAGATTTTTCAGCAGCATTTAACTCATTGACGTGAGAGCGAGCCCAGGCCTCAGCATCATCAACGCCATAAGTTTCTTTGATAAAAGTTTCAGTACCAAGTTTTTCTACAATCTCAGAAGTATTTTTACCATTTTTTTGAACGGATTTAATAACATAAAAAGATTTAGCATTCTTTGATGGACTAATCATTAACCTCATAAAAACAGACCTCCTAACCTTTAATACTATTATAACACAATACGGCAATACGGTCTAGGACAAAATAAAAAATTACAAAAAAATAAGACCATTACTGGTCTGAGAGGTTTTTTGGGTGTCAAACTTCCGGACAAAAAAAGTTTTAATAGCCTTTATGATACTTTAAAGTGCAATAAAGGTGTTTCTTTATAAGTAGAAAAAGCAGAAGATATATGTTAAAATTTATTTTGGATTTTTATATGAAAAAAATAGATACCAGAACTTGAGTTCGATAAAATAAAATGATATATTATAAATAGAAAATATGTTCGAGGAGAGATAAGGCATGAATAGCGAGAAAAATAATATAGATATGAGTAATGTGATTAACAAATTGTTTGAAGGCGATTGCTTAGAGTATATGAAAAAGATACCAGATGGAAGTGTGGATATGATTTTGTGCGATTTACCATATGGTATGACACAAAATAAATGGGATAGCTATATTCCTTTAGACGAGTTATGGAAACAATATAATCGAATAATAAAACCCAATGGGGCAATTGTTTTAACATCTAATGGAGTTTTTACTGCAAAGTTGATTTTGAGCCAGCCTAATATTTATAAGTATAAGTGGGTATGGGAAAAATCAAAGCCAACTAATTTTTTGAATGCTAAAAAGCAACCATTAAGAAAACATGAAGATGTTTGCGTTTTTTATAAAAAGCAGCCAACATATCATCCTCAAATGACAAAGGGAGAACCATATGATAAGGGAATAAGAAAAAATCAGCTTAGTGGTAATTATGGGGACTTTGAGCCAGTGCATGTAGCAAGTGATGGAGAGCGCTATCCTACAGATGTTATTTATATTAAAACAGCAGAATCAGAGGGTGCAGTTCTCCATCCAACACAAAAGCCTATAGAACTGGGAAGATATATGGTAAGAACATATACAAATCCAGGAGATATAGTACTTGATAATACTTTTGGTAGCGGATCATTTTTAGTGGCAGCATTGATGGAAGGACGAAATTTTATTGGAATTGAAAAGAATGAAGATGTTGCATTGTTTAAAAAAGAAGAAATAGATTATATTGATGTAGCTAAAAGAAGGTTATTCTTAGCATGGGAAGGATTAGATAAAAAGACTCGTAAATATATAAAAGAGGAAAATCTTATAGCAGAATTTAAAGAAAGATGAAGGTGAAGTGTATGGGGACAATTATCAGAAGAAATGAAAGAAGTTGGGCAATCGTAATTATTTCAGAAATAAAAGTAATGCTGAATGGATTGGGGTTAAAGATTAAGAGTGCAGGTGGAGAAAGCACACTCTCTGTAAATAAGAAGAGTATGTTTCCAGATGTTTTATTGTATGAAGATGAGGCACAGACTAAAATATTACAAGGTTGGGAACTCAAAATGCCAGATGTATTAATTACGGATGAGGCATTGATTGCAGATGCGACAAGGAAAGCAAAGGCATTAGGATTAAATAGTTTTGTTATATGGAATTTTACATATGGTAAATTGTATGTGGAAAATGAAAATGGAAATTTTGAAGAAGCCAAAGCATGGTCAGGCACTAAGCATATTAAATCAAGAGAAGATGTTATGACTTACAAAGCAGAATGGCTCCCTATTATAAAAGAAATTGTAATGACAGTAAATGAATATCTTGTTAATGGCATAATTGAAACATCATCCATTGTTAATACAGTATCAGAAGGATTAATGACAGAATTAATTCAGAGAAATAAAGAGTTAGTAGCCGAAAACATTACAATTGAGTCTAGTAAGAACATGCCAATGGAAAGTAGACTCAAGGTTTGGTGGAATGCATTTCATGAAGAATATGATAAAGATGAGAATAATATGTATTCAGCATATGCTAAGTCAGTATTGTTAAATTGGACAAATCGAATCATGTTTGCTAATGCAATTAAAAGGTATCATAATTGTGCGTATATGATAAAAGATATTGATTATACAACATCTCCTAATGATGGAAACATTATTATTGAACATATAGTTGAACAAGGAGATTTTTATAATGTTTTTAAACCTTTGGAATTTAATGAGATAATACCAGAAGATACATGGATTGATATTGTTGATTACAATCAATTTTTAATTGAGAACAATATTGAAAAAATTGAGCAAGGAGTATTACAAGATATACTTGAAAAAACTGTAAATACTGCCAAAAGAGAGATACGTGGACAATATGCAACACCATATTATTTGGCAGATATATTATGCCAGATTACAGTTCAAGATTGGAATAAGGATTGTGCTGATCTATGTGCAGGTACCGGTACAATTGCTAAAGCAATTATTAATAATAAATTTAAAAGAATAAATAATGCTAATAAAGCTTTTTCCACAACATGGATGTCGGATAAGTATGCGTATCCATTACAAATTGCTAATATTGCAGTTACAGATATTCATGCGTTAAATATTCCGATTAATATGTTCCAAACAGATGTATTTGATGTACAGGTAGGGGATAAAATTGAGATAAAAAATCCAACAGATGGTAGTGGCATAGTAAAGAACATTCCACAATTTGGAGCTATTGTGTCGAATCTTCCTTTCGTAGAATATAATAAGGTAGCTATCGATGAACAGGAATATATTGCACAGTATAGAGAAAAGATAATAAATGATACAGGGATTGAGTTTACACGAAAAACAGACCTATATAATTATTTACCTTTTAAATTATATGAGTTATTAGAGAAAGATGGAAAACTAGGAATAATTGTTTCTAATTCTTGGTTAGGGACAGATATTGGAAAAAAATTTTTTGAGGCTATGCAATTTTATTACATTATCGAGTCTGTGGTTATAAGTAATTGTAAGAAGTGGTTTAATAATGCAGATGTCATTGGAACAATACTTGTTTTAAAGAAAAAAGAAATTAGTGCTCCTGATAAAAGTAAGAAGATTAGTTTTTGGTTAACTAATAAAGATATACATTCAATAGAGAATGAAGATAAAGAGATGCTAATAAATAGCATAGTTCTTCATGAAGTTATAGATGAATCAGTTGCAACAATGAGAGAGTATTCAATTAGTGATATTGATAATATTACACAGCATGGAATTTCAATGAATGCATTATTTCATAATATTTCATGGGTTAAAGATATAGAGGATTTTATTGAGCCAATTGAAAACGAATTAAGTATGGTTCGCGGTGAACGAACAGGGCAAAATGAAGTTTTTTATATAAAGGGTGAAACATCAATAGCTGACAAATTTTTGTATCCTATGTTGAAGTCGTCAAGAAACATTAAAAAGTATACAGCTTCTTCGGATATGAAGGCATTTTGTTGTGACAGGACAATTGATCAGTTAAAGGAGGACGGGGAAGAAGGAACGTTAAAATGGATTCGTAAATTTTCTGATAATAATTATGAACCAATACCAAAAAGTATTAACTATTCACCATGGTATCAAATGCCATCAACTAATAGAGCCGATTTAGTTACATCAGAGAATCCTGACAAAAGACTCTTTATTGCAGAATTAAGTGAAAGCGTACTTGTTGATCAAAGATTAATAGCTATGAAATATAAAGACTCCGTAGCCAATAGAGATCTTGTTTTTGCATTGCTTAATTCATTATATGGAATGTTTGCAATTGAAGCAAATGGGTTTGGTAGAGGACAGGGCGTTTTAGATATAAGTAAGACTGGGTTTCAAAAAATATGCATGATTAACCCTAATTTGATTTCACAAGAAGATTCTGAAGAGATAATAGAATTATTTTCAAAAATCAAAAATCGTGATGTTATGGATATTCAGGATGAATTATCAAATAAGGATAGGCAAGCATTTGATAAAAAAGTACTCCAATCAATAGGACATGAAGAACTGTATGATTGTATTAAAGAATCACTACTTTCAATGCAACATACAAGACATTGCGTTAAATGATAGTTGATTTGGAAATTGATGATATTGGGAATATGATTATAAAAGTTTTTTATTAATTTATTCTATTGAATATATTTATTATGATGGATGAAAGAAGGCATATAGTGGAAAATTCAATTTGTAAAATTGTATATTTTGATGAAGATTCAGTAACAGATTATGTACAGATTATTGCTGGTGGTGAATTAGAAAAGACAACACAGTTATTAAAGGAAACGGATACAAATGCAAATGCTGATGTAGCTATTTCGGGGAAAGCGGGAATAAGTGGAGTATTCAAAGCATTATTGGGATTAGAAGCTCAATCATCTGCAGAAGCATCAATGGGAATTTCGTTAAATACAAATAAAATGGCAAAAAATATAGTGAAAAATACAATCTTGACTGATTTTTTGGGGATTTTGAATGATGAAAAACAAAATAAAAAAAGCAAAACATCACAAGGAAGTATAAAAAAATTTGAAGGATATACTATATCGGTAGAAAAGGATTCGTTATCATATATTGTTATGGTATCGCCATACTTATCGATGTTAAAGGGGGGAGCAGGCTTTCCAGCAGGTGAATTTGATATAGCTATAGAGAAGTTGGATAATGCGTTAAAATCAGCAAAAGGATATTATGAATTTATAGGAACTAAGGGGAAGAGCAAGGTTGTGTTACGATTTAATATCAATTCCTTAAAAAATAACTATAAAATTAATGATTTGTTAAAAATGAACTTAAGTATATATGCAATAAAAGTTGGAACAACTTCGCTAGCACAATTAAATGTGAACAAAGAGCTAGATATTGATGTTTATAGTAAAACTAAAGATAATCCAGATTATATTCCTTATGATGAAAAGAAAACATCTGATGATGAGACAGATAAAAATAGAAGACTTGATGTTTATGATGTTTTGTTAGCGGGGGTTGAGACTAATGATTAATGAAGTAATTGTCTTTACAGGTTCTAAAAAGGATTTTAATAGGTTGTTACAGGAAAGAATAGATAAGGAAAATGATGAAGTTGTTTCTTTCATGGAATTAATACAACATTATAATGCCAGAATTCATCCTACAGAGTCTGGGGTGAAAGAAATATTTTTGAAAAATAAGATAGGAGCAAATTGCTTGGTGTGTAAGGGGGATGATTTTGGCTCGGTATTAGAACATACTTTATTGAATTTTACTAATATAATAAGTTTAAACTATGATGTTGAAAAGTTGTTTGTACATAATCCGCCCAAAAAGGTTCTTGAGAATTTACAATCAGAATTTGGAGATGAAATTGAATATTGTAAATCAGAATATGCTAAATTAGATATTCCATATATTAAAAGAATCTATAATGATTTAAATAAGAATATTTTGGGACAGGAACAATGTAAGATTCAAATAATTAGTGGTTTGTATAGATTGACAAAAGAAAAAAGTCAAAAGCCAGCTGTTTTTATGTTATATGGTCCGTCTGGAGTTGGAAAAACGGAAACGGCAAAATGTATTAGTGAATCTTTGGGTGGAGCATTATTAAGAATTCAATTTTCTATGATGCAGACTAGCGAAGCATATAATTATGTATTTGGGTCGGAACATTCAAAAGCAAGTTTCGCACGTGATATGATGGGGCGGGAGTCAAATATAATATTAATAGATGAGTTTGATAAGGTTAATCCCAATTTCTATAATGCATTTTATGAATTATTTGATGAAGGTAAGTATGTGGATACTAATTATGAAGTAGATCTGCGAAATTCCATTTTTATATGTACCTGTAACTTTATGAGTGAAAAGGAAATAAAAAAGATTTTGGGACCTGCTATGTATTCAAGAATAGGAAAGTGTATTGAATATGATGAATTACAAAAAGAGCAGAAGGTAAAAATTATTAATAATTGGTATGATGAAATACTGGAAATTTTAGATGATAATGAAAAGCAAGTTATAAAAGAAACGGATATATTAAAATGGTTTCAAGATAATGAAGAACGATATGATAATATACGTTTATTGAAAAGCAAAATGGAACAGGCAATATATGAAAAATTAGCAACTGTTTTTGTTATAAAAAAGACCGGAGGAGAAGATGATATTTAAAAAAAATCAAAGTAAAAGGTTTCATATTACTTCAATTATTATAGGCGTATTACTTGTAACCGTGGGTACAATTATATATTCATTATTATATAAAAATAAAGTAGAAGAGTTTTCTTATGAAAATATTGCGTATATGATTGCCTGTATTGAAGTTATAATGCTTGGAATAGTATTAGTACTAATTAACTTTGAGAATAATCTGCATGGAAAATTAGTGTTGGTTATAACA
>ULZT01057062.1_pt1 | contig 13728 bp, 9 predicted proteins | sample 1963371 | NCBI WGS metagenome assembly ULZT01 (sample SAMEA4835897, study PRJEB28245) | human gut metagenome | biome: gut microbiome; material: fecal sample | place: Denmark | collected 2008
GAAACCTGTCCACATTCGGTTTCGTAGAGTTCACCAACGACAACAACTACGAACAGGATCAGGTCAACCTCCAGTACACCCTGTTCATCACCCGTACCAGCTTTGAGGGCAACAAGATCCTCCAGCACATCAACGAAAATGACGGCAAGGACGCTACCGGTTCCAACCACAGAGAGCGTTTCTTCGGCATGGTAGGTGCTCCGATCTCCGGCTATAACGGCAATCTGGACAGCTTCATTGGTCCGTACCGCACCTATTCCAACCCGATCGCTGTAGAACAGGGCAAGTGCACCGGTGAGATGAACTACAACAGCAATGCCTGCGGTGCTCTCCAGAGTGACATCACCCTCCAGCCGGGCGAATCCAAGGAACTGATCTTCGTACTGGGTCAGAAAGACAATGCACAGGCAAACGAAATCCTCGCTTCCTATGAAGCTGCCGGCAAGGTCGACAACGAAGTAGAGGCTCTGAAGGAATACTGGCACAGCAAGCTGAACCATTTCCAGGTCAGCACACCGTCTGATGCGTTCAACAACATGATCAACGTCTGGAACGCTTATCAGTGCTTCATCACCTTTATCTGGTCCCGTGCCGCATCGTTTGTATACTGCGGTCTGCGGAACGGCTACGGCTACCGCGATACTGTACAGGACATTCAGGGTATCATTCATCTGGATCCGGAACTCGCCGCAGAAAAGATCCGCTTTATGCTGTCTGCACAGGTAGACAACGGCGGCGGTCTGCCGCTGGTCAAGTTCGACCACAACGCCGGTCATGAAAACACACCGGACGATCCGGAATATGTCAAGGAAACCGGTCACCCGTCCTACCGTGCAGACGATGCTCTGTGGCTGTTCCCCACCATTCGCAAGTATGTGGGCGAATCCGGCAACAAGGCATTCTATGACGAAGTGATCGTCTATGCAAACGGCGGCGAAGATACTGTTTACAACCACCTGAAGCGTGCGATCCGCTTCTCCATGGAACGTCTGGGCGACCACAACATGCCGGCTGGTCTGCACGCAGACTGGAACGACTGCCTGCGTCTGGGCAAAAAGGGCGAGTCCACTTTCGTGGCATTCCAGCTGTACTATGCAATGTCCATGATGCATGAACTGGCAGCAGAACGCAAGGACAGCGAGTATGTTTCCTATCTGGACAAGGCTCAGAAGGCTCTGGGCGAAGCACTGGCTGCATGCTGGGACGAAGACCGCTTTATCCGCGGTATCCGCGAAGACGGCGTAGTAGTTGGTGCCAAGAAGGATCCGGAAGCTTCCATGTGGCTGAACCCCCAGAGCTGGAGCGTCATTTCCGGCTTCGCTTCCAAGGAACAGAGCGACAAGGCAATGCAGTCTGTAGCAGACATTCTGGACACCCCGTATGGTGCAAAGCTGCTGGATCCGCCGTATATCGACCACTATTTCGACGGTGCCCTGATGCACATCTTCAATCCGGACACCAAGGAAAACGGCGGTATCTTCTCCCAGTCGCAGGGCTGGCTGATTCTGGCAGAGAGCCTGCTGGGACACGGTGACGATGCATTCCGCTACTTCGAGGAAAGTTCTCCGGCTTCCATGAACGACAAGGCAGAACAGCGTGTACTGGAACCGTATGTACACGGTCAGTTCACCGAGTCCACCGCTTCCCCGTATGCAGGACGTTCTCACGTACACTGGCTGACTGGTACCGCTTCCACCGTTATGGTTGGCTGCGTAGAGGGTATCTGCGGCATGCGTCCGGACGCTGACGGTCTGCACATCTGCCCGTCGATTCCGGCAGCATGGGACGGCTTCACCATGGAAAAACTGTTCCGCGGCAAGCAGCTGTCTATCACGGTCAAGAACCCGAACCACGTACAAAGCGGCGTGGCTTCCCTGACACTGAACGGCAAGGCACTGGACGGCGACTATGTACCGGCTGACGCACTGGCTGACAAGAACGAAATTGAAGTTGTTTTGGGCTAATTTCCCGAAAGGCAACTCTATAGCATAAATAAGCAATGCCCTTTCCGCAAAGGAAAGGGCATTTTTGTTGGAAACCATTATGTTCCGCAAAAAGTGCAGTATTGCCTTTACAATTTTGTCGCTTCATGGTATAATAAAGGCAATCTACACGAAAACAAAGGAGCATGCTATGAGATCCGCCAGAACTGCAAAACATATCATTATCGGACTGCTGCTGTTGGGAATTCTTCTCGTGGGCGGGTGGTATTTCCTATACCCCTACTCATTGGGCAGCCGTATTTCCGCAAGCGAACCCCTTTCTCTCTCAGTCAACATTACGGGCGTGACTGTCACCGGAAAAGACACCGTTGACACAGTGACCTATGAATTCCAGCCAGACACGCAGGAGTACAAGGCATTGGTTTCCCTGCTGAACGACTACGACTATCACCGCAGCTTCCTCACTCTGCTGCCGCTGGAGGACTACACACCGGACAGCAACACCACCACATTCCAGCTGCAAAGCACGGACAGCCAGTATCTGCTGACCGACAAGGGCGGCTTCTCTGCGGAGCCGGTTTCCGGCGGAAAATCTCTCGTCTACGCAATAGGGTATCTGGGCAGCGGCAAGGCGGAACAGCTTACCGCGGAATTGCAGGCACTGCTGAAAAGCTGCACGCCGGTGGAAACGCATGATGATACGGAAATGGGAACGACATAATGCAAACGGCAGGGAACCGATCAAAGTTCCCTGCCGTTTTTAAAGCCCGTTTACTGCACCGGCAGCGTATCCACCAGATGCACCAGAAATTCCATCAGCACAGTGGCATCTGCACTGTCAACTTCCCCGTCCTCATTGCAGTCCGCATTCTTCTTTGCCGCTTCGTTCAGCGAAACCGTTCCGGCACTCGCCTTTGCAAGCAGTACTGCGTCCTGAATGTCAATTCTGCTGTCCAGATCGACATCACCGCAAAGCCATTCTTCCGACAGTGCCACAAACGGAATCTCGTTCTCTGCCGCATACTGTTCCGCAGTAGAACCAGCATAGCCATAGATCACCAGATTTTCATTGCGGTTCGGATCGGTTTCCAGCCAGACGGACACATAGCCCAGTCCGGTATCCGTCAGGTCAACATCACGGGAGAGAATGGTCACTTTCTCCAGAGTCGAATCACTTTCCAAAGCATTGTCACCGATCTCCTCCACCCCTGCCGGAATGATGAGTTCTTTTACGCCGGCATCATAAAATGCGTGATTTCCAATGGTTTTCAGGCTGTCCGGCAAGGTGATCTGGGTACAGTGGGTATTCTCAAATGTACTGTCCCCGATAGAAACCAAGCTGTTTCCCAGCTGTACCGTTTCTGCATCTGCAAGTCCGAGAAATCCCAATGCCACGTCCAGTTGTGTCACCGTGTCGGAAACTGCAATGTGCTTGATGCCGGTAAACGCTGTCTGCACTGCATAAACCTCCGGCATCAGCTCTGCGAGCACTGCGTTCTTTTCCTCGCTGCCCATTGCAGAAGGGTCATAGCCATTTGCCTCCAGCAGTTCCGTCAATTCGTTTGCTGCCGCATTCAACCATGCATGATATTCTTCCCAAGGATAAACACCCTTTTCTATAGTGCAGGTATCCCCCTGTATCGAAATCTCCACACCGTCCGCCGTTGCAGATTCCCATGTGCAATGCACCGTATCCCCGTCAACTGTCCATGTCATGGTATCTCCCAATGTGCCGGTAGCTTCCTCTGCGGAAACCGGCAGCCCTGCCGTTCCGGTCAGCATTGCCAATGCCGCCAGAAGTGCAGTCATTTTCTTGCACGCTTTCATACAATCACCCTTTCTTGTAAATCCCTGCATAGAGCCGTCTATGCATCGTTCCTTGTTTTTACATGAAATCCGGAACTGAAAAATCCAATTTCATGTGATTTTGCACTTATATTTCATATTATATCATATCAGTATTGTTTTGTCAACTTTTTTTTGCGGGGAGTTCATAAATTCGGCAAAGCAACAAAAAACGCACCACTTCCGGTGCGTTTTTCTATAGGCAAGTTGAAAAGTACGCTTATCCCTGCCACGGAGCAGCATAGACGGAATCCACGCCCAGATATTCCTCCAATGTCAGGTCATATTTCTGGATCTCCTTTGCAATGTCCACACCCACATAGCGGATATGCCACGGCTCATACTGATAACCGGTGATGTCCTCTTTTCCTTTCGGAAAACGGATAATGAAGCCATAGTCCGCACAATGCTGTGCCAGCCACGCGGCTTCCGGCGTATCGCCAAAGGCATCGTCAATGGTGTTGCAGTCAATGGTCAGTCCGGTCTGGTGCTCGGAATATCCCGGACGGGCAGAAAAGCTGTCCGCCTGTTCCGAACCGTATATCTCACAGTAATTGTTGTAGATCTTCACCTGATAGGCATAATCCCGATAATCGGAACCAATATACAGATCCAGCCCCTCTTGTGCCGCCGCGTCACTTAGCTTCTGAAACGCGTCCTTGGTAATAGGCTGCAAGCCGGGATCATAGTCGGCAGACAGCGGATAGGACTTGTTGACGATCAGAATGCCGTCTGCATAGGTTCCCTCCTGCCGCTGTTCCAGATGCCGCACGGCGATCTGGTAATTAGTCTTGCCGTCAGTGATCTGGCATCTGCCCTGCTGTACGCCGGTGACTGTGCCGCTGCTGTCCACTTCTGCAACGGAAGTGTCACTGCTGTTCCAGCTGCCGTCTGCTGCGGGGAGCTGTGCTGTGCTGCCCTCCAGCACCGCCAGAAATCCCTGTGCATCGGTATTAGCCGGCGTATCGGGAGCATTGGTTCCGGCGGCAGTGCTGCTGTCAGAAGCGCTGTTCTGCAAGGCAGAGGATTCTCCAGCGCGGTTCAGTGTGTTGGGGATGAACAAGAGCCACACAGAAAACCCCAGCACTGCCAGACAGAGCAGCAGTGCAATCAGGCATAACTGTTTTTGCCGTTTCCGGCGGTGCTGTTGGTTTCTACTCATATGAAACATCCCTTTCTCTGCGCGTTATTGTGCACGATAGATCACCGTGCTGTCAGTGAGATCATAGCCGCTCAGTCCGCTGGTGCCGTCAGAAGCTTCGCCCGCAAAAGCAAAGCGATATGCGGTGATCGTCTTCACCTCTGACGGATTGATGGGTTCGCTGTAGCAAAGCACATCTGCGGCGCTGTCCGCATCCCAATAGGCCTCTGTCAGCGGCACATACTGCCCGATGGTGTCTGTTCCGCAGACGGGCAGTGCATGGATACGCCGCAGCATCTCCTCCCCTTCTGCATTCTGTACCAACTCATCAAAAATCTTTCTGCCGTCTTTCAGCGTGATGACATAATCGACTGTGTGGCTCTCGTCATCCCATTCTGCCGGAGCTGTGATCGTTGCCGAAAGTTCCTGCAAGTTCACTGTGCCTCCGTCAAAATCGGCTGTGATGGGCGCTGCGCTGACAAAATCCAATGCCACACAGGTGTGCCAGCTGCCGGAGATCACGCCGTCTGTCTCCGCGTAGAGTTCCTTTTCCCGGTCGCTGCACTTCTGCGCCAGTTGGCTTTCCCGGCGATAAGCTTTCCAAGCGTTTACATCAAAACCTGCCGGAAGCTCGCCGCTCCCCCAGTCTTTCAACGCATCTTCCCCGAAGTTCTGCCGGACATACTCCTGTAGGAACTGGTCGTCATAGGCTGTTAGCTGTTCCCAGATCTGAGAGACCTGCGCTTCAGTATAGAAATTTTCAAAGGTCACATCCAGGACTTTTCCCTGCAGACCGGTGCGGTTGATGCGGAGATTGATATAATACGCCCCGTCCTTTTCCCGGACATCTGCCGTTCTGCCATAGCAGTCCAGCACTTCACTGCTGCCGTCTGCATTTTGTAAAGTCAGCTGATAGGGCAGCGCCAAGCCGTCCTGCAACGCCGCACCGTCTATGGCAGTCACCTGAAAGCTCAGCATTGCCTGGCTGTCATCGCCGTACATGCCCAGCAGCTTAAACTGCACGTCCTCGTTGGTGCTGTCAAACTCTGCCGCCGGCGTAGTGACCAGAGCCGCCAGCTTTTCCGGATCTTTCGGTGTTTCTTCACCGATCAGGCTCTGGAAGAATGCGTCCAGTCCGCCGTAGCCGGCTGCTGCTACCAGCGTTGTGCCGCCAGTGACCAGCACTGCCGCTGCGGCGATGCCTGCCACCCACTTGGTCATGTGCATGCGATTCCGCTTCGGCTGCGGAGCAATACCAGCTTGTTCCTGCACCCGTTTCCAAATTGCGTCGGTATGAATCGGCTGGGTTTCCAGCTTCGGCACACCGTTTTTTTCTGCTGCATAGTGGTCAAACCAATCAAAGCAATTCCATTTCATGAGATAGCTCCTTTCCCCATGGCGGTGAAGTGAACCTGCTGCACTGCCGGTGTGTCTTCATACGCATATCCCCGTTCCACCAGTTCCTGCTGCAACTTCTTTCTGGCACGGCTCATTCGCATTTTCACTGCGGATTCGCTCATGTACAGCGTGCCGGCGATCTGCCGGACGGGTTCATAGCAATAGTAGTACCGCACCAGAATCTCCCTGTCCTTTGCGGAGAGGGTGTCCAGTACGTCCTGCAGCAGTTCCCCCAGAATCTTCTGGTCGATGCTGCCTTCTACATCTTCTTCGCTGCCGATCTCCACCAGATCTTCCAGATTCACGGTTTCGTGATAGCTGCGGATCCGGTTCTTCGCCCGATTTCGGGCAATTGCCGCCAGATATGCCGTCAGCTTTCCGGCTTTCAGCTGGTCGGTATGTTCCCACACCGCCAGAAACACATCTGCCGTCAGTTCTTCCACGTCCGGTTCTGCCAGATACTTTCCGATAATATTGCGTATGATCGTTCCCACATAGGGGCTATAAGTTGTAATCAACTCCTCCAGAGCCTGCGGCTGGTGCTGTTTGAGTCTGCGTATCAGAGAACGTTCCTGCACGCTGGTTCACTCCTTTCGTATGTTCCGAACGGCCGTTCACCTATAACAACACGCATTCCGCAGAAATGGTCACATGATTGGTGTTTCCTTATTCCTCGTCTTTCTTTTCGTCCTCTGCTGCCGGCATATCGGCGTGACCGATATGGTGCAGCTGGCTGTGTGAAATGGTCTGCTCATAGTCTGCCACTTCTTCCGCCTCGTCCTCGTCGTCATCGTCCAGAATGCTGCGGTAACCGTCATCGTATTCCGGTTTCTCCTCTGCAGCTTCGTCCTGCTTGCCACGCTGGGAGAGCGGGATCTTGTGCTCAGCTTCGGCTTCCTGCAAGGCTTTCTTTTCCTCTGCTGTCATCATGTTCCGGCGGATCAGGCGAATTGCGATCAGCAGCACTGCCATCAAAACCACCGCCAGTATGCCCCACAGCATAACAGCTTTCCAGTTGACGTTCATTGCCTTGAAGCTGATCTTCACGTCGCAGTCCTTGACATAATCTGATGCTGCACCGGTATAGCCGATCAGCAGGAAGCCGTCCAGAGCCTTGACTTTCAGATTGTCGCCGGAGTCTGACGAAACTGTCACATAGTCCTCGCTGTCGTCATCGTCAGCCGGAGAGGTACAGCCAAAAGCGTACTTGCCCACAGAGGAAACCCGCTTCGGCAGCTGAACTTCTTTCAGGTTGTCGTCACAGAAAAAGGCGTAGTCCCCGATTTCCAGATCGCCGCCCTCGCCGCCGTCCTCGTCAGAGGCACCGGAAAAAGTGACAGAAGTCAGACCAGTACAGTCGGCAAATGCAGTCGTTCCAATGGTGGTAACTGCTTTCGGAATAGTCAGGCTGGTCAGCCCGCTGCAAAAATCGAATGCCATTTCGCCGATGTACTGTAATTTCTCATCAAAGTTGATCTGCTGGAGGTTGCCTGCTGCAAAGAACGCACCGGCATAGACCACCAGCGTGCTTTCCGGCAAAGTAAAGCTGGTATCCGTCCGCCCTGCGGGGTAGAGATACAGAATGCTTTCCTCTGTATCATACAGCACGTTGTCCACTGCCTGATACTTGGTGTTGCCGTCCTCTACCGCAATGGTTTCCAGCGACGGGCATGCCACAAAGGACATGGCTCCGATATTCTCCAGATTCTTCGGAACGGTAAAGGACTTCAGGGACATGCAGCCGTAAAAGGTATAGCCACCCAGTTCCGTCACCTTTTCCGGAATCTGCACTTCGTCCAGAGCCGTGCAGTAGTAGAACAGCTGGTCGCCCAGTGTTTCCACTGTATCGGGCAGCGTCACCGTTTCCAGACTGGTACAGTAGCCGAATGCCATATCGCCGATCTCCGTGGTGTCCTTGCCCAGCGTCAGGTCAGTCAGTGCGGTACAGCTGAAAAATGTGCCCTGCTCGATTTTGGTCACAGCGTCCGGTACAGTCACTTTAGTCAGTGCGGTACAGCCGTAAAAGGCAGCCGAACCGATCTCGGTCACACTGGCGGGAATGGTCACACTTTGCAGCGACGTGCAGTTGGCGAAAGCTTCTTCCCCGATTGATACAATGTCATAGCCGTCGATTTTCGGCATGATACTGATATGAGTCGCCGACTCCACACAGTCAGTGACAGAAACTGTGGTATTGCTCAGCTTTTTATAGGTCAGCGTGCCGTCATCGAACGTGTCGCTGCTCTCGGCAGTAGTGGTTTCTGCCGCCCATACCACGCCGCCGACAGGCAGCAGAGCACAGACAGCAACCGATGCTGCGGCAAGGGCAGCAGCACCGCGTTTGAATGCAAATGGAAATGTAGACTTCATGGGTTTCGGGTTCCTTTCTGCGGCAAGTGTGCCGGTATCACTTTTTCTTTGTTGCCGAGGCATGCCGACTGGTAGGCCGGATCTTATTCCGACTCTGGTGCACAGCAATCAGCGTAACAATACCGCCGGCAACGACTACAGTGATCCCGCCGCCGATCAGCCAGTATTTATAGGTGTTTGCTCTCCAGTGCTGCATGTACTTCCGCACCACTTCGCTGCCGTCGTTGTACACGCACAGCTGGTCGATCTCTTTTGCCTCGTTGTCTTTGGCATCGGACGGCGTATAGTATCCGATCGCCTGTTCCCCGATCTCTGTAATGCTTTTCGGCAGATTCATCTGCAATAGTGCCACACAGTTATAGAAGCACTGGTCGCCGATCGTGGTCAAACCGTCCGGCAGTTCCAGTTTTTTCAGCTTGGCACAGGAATAAAAGCAATGATTCCCCAATTTTCGTATGGTGGACGGCAGTGTCGCCTCCTCCATGGACAAACAGTAGGCAAATACTGCCCCGTTCAGTTCTGTGATGCCCTCCGGCACAGTGATGTTTTTCAGAGCCGTGCAGTAATAGAAACAGTCCTCTCCGATCGCAGTCACCCCGTCAATGTTGATCTGCTCCAATGCTGTAGAGCCGATAAAGCTCCAGTCCGCCAGCGTGGTACAGCCCTCCGGCACGGTGTAGCTGGTTTCCGCCTTTGCCTGCGGATAGCGGAGCAGCGTTTCTCCGTCTGCGGTAAACAGCACGCCGTCCTGCTCCTGATATACCGGATTTTCCGGTGCAACGGAAAATGCCGTCAGTGCCTGACAGCCGTCAAACACATAATTTCCCAGCGTGGTGCAGGAGGCAGGCAGGGAAACGGTTTCCAGCACCTGACAGTTCTGGAACGCATAGTCCCCGATGCTGACAATTCCCTCGGACAGGGTCACTTCCTGCAGGGCAGTGCAGCTGTAGAACGCCTCGCTGCCAATGGTCTGGATATTGGCGGGCACCGTAAAGCTGGGAAAATAGCTGCAATTGTAGAACGCCGCCTCCGGCAGTTCTGTCAGCGTGGAGGGAATGTTCACCTCACTCAGCATGGTGCAGGATTCAAAAGTACCCTTTCCCAGTTCCCGCAGTCCCTCCGGCAAAGACACTGTACACAGCATGGGGCAGTCCGAAAAGGCACTTTCCCCGATTTTTGTCACGTGGGACGGAATCGTCAGCGAGGTCAGGAACTGACAGTTCATAAAGGCGGCATCGCCGATCTCTGTCACCGGTTTCCCGTCGATCTCCTCCGGCAGGCTCGCTGCTGTGGCAGAAGTGTCACAGGAGGTAATGGTCACGCCGGTGTCATTTTCCCGATAGGTGAACACATCGTAGGCAGCATCGCCGGAAGTGTCCACAGAAATGCCGCTGTCATCTTCTGTTGCACTCTCCGTTGTCATTGCCGCCGCTGCCGGCACTGCACCCAGCAGTCCGGCACACAGCGTGGTTCCCAAAAGTCCGCAAATCAGCTGTTTCCACGTTCTCATTTGGTATCCTCATGGTCTGCCGCTTCCGGCTCTTCTTTACTTTCCACAGACTGGGTATCCTTTTTGGCTGCCTTGCCGGATTTCTTCTGCTTTCCGCCGCCAGCAAAGATCAGCACTCCGCCGCCGATGAGCAGTACCAGTGCACCGGCTCCCAGCAGGATCCACTTGCCGTATTTCTGCCAGCCGCTTTCGGTTTCCTCAACAGCAACAGCCGTATTCTCCGTATCCGAAACTTCCTCGGACATCACGCTGCGGAATTTGAAGTTGTTGGAATAGTCGTTTTCAGAGTCCTCTGCGGTGCAGTATGCCTCTGCCTGTGAACCGACCTTGCCGTAGATCACGAAGTCCTGTACCTTGGTCACCATATCGTCTTCATAGCCGAATGCACAGAATCCAATGGTGGAAACGCTTTCCGGAATGGTCACTTCTTTCAGACCGGTGCCGGCAAAGGCTGCCATTTGAATATCCGTCAGGCTGTCATAAAATGTCACCTTGGTCAGACTGGTTTCGCCGGCAAAGGCTGCCGCCTGAATCAGTTCCAGATTTTTCGGCATGTCGATTTCCGAAATGCCAGTGCAGTATGCAAAGGCGTACTGTCCGATTTCTGTGACAGTATCCGGCAGATCCAGAGAAGTCAGTGCCGAGGAGGCAAATGCCCAGTCGTCAATGTACAGCAGTCCGTCCGGAAATGTCACGTCAGTCAGCTTGGTATTGGAAAAAGCAGAGGTCCAGATCTCTCTGACAGTGTCCGGAATGGTATAGGACGTGCCCTCCATTGCCTGCGGATAGACGATCAGATCTTCTCCGTTTGCGGAAAACAGTACGCCGTCCGTCACCGTAAACGCCGTGTTGCCCTCTGCCAGCGACACCTGTTCCAGCACGGTGCAGCCGTAGAAGCAGGAACTGTTGATTGTGTCAACCGTTGCCGGAATGGTGATCGAAGTGATCATATCCTTGGTGGCAAATGTGCCGCTGCCCAGTGTGGTAACGGTGTGCCCGTCCAGCTTGTCCGGTATCGTAACGGCAGTTTCGCTGCCGTTATACTTGGTAATGGTGGCGTTGTCACCGTCCAGCGTATAGGAATAATCCCCGCTGGTCAGCGTTTCTTTGCTGCTCTCATCGCTGGATAAGCTGTCTGCGTCGATCACGCTTTCTTCGCCGCTCTGGGCAGAGGTTTCTTCCTCTGCCGCAGCCGACAGTCCCAGTGCCTGTGTCATCATGACGACTGCCGCAGTCAGCAGCACGATTTTGGTATGTTTCATGTTTTTCCCGTTCCTTTTCTATTATTCCACTGTCACGGACTTTGCCAGATTCCGCGGCTTATCTACATCATTGCCCTTGAGCACAGAAGTATAGTATGCGATCAGCTGCAACGGTACCACAGCGATCATGGGCATCAGCAGGTCGTCAAATTCCGGCAGACCAAACTTCAGGTCTACTGCGTCCGGATCCACATTGTCGCTCTCACGGCACACCAGAATGACCCGTGCACCACGTGCCTTGACTTCCTTGATGTTGCTGATGGTCTTTTCCCGCAGTGCCTTCTGGGTCGCTACGGCAATGACCGGCATGTTTTCCGTAATCAGCGAAATGGTGCCGTGCTTCAGTTCTCCGGCTGCATAAGACTCCGAGTGGATATAGGAGATTTCTTTCAGCTTCAGCGAGCCTTCCATGCTCAGGGCGTAGTCCAGTCCGCGTCCGATGTACAGCAGGCTGTCGGCGGTGATGAGGGAGGAGGCAATATACTGTGTCTGCTCCTTGTGTTCCAGAATGCCGGTGATCACTTCCGGCGTTTCCTGCAAAAGCTTTACCAGACGGCGGCACTCTGTTTCGTCAATGTTGCCCACAGCCAGAGCCAGCTCAAAGGCAAACAGATACATCACCGCGATCTGCACCATGTACGCCTTGGTCGATGCCACAGCAATTTCCGGTCCGGCATGGGTGTAGATCAGCATATCTGCTTCCCGTGCAATGGAACTGCCCATTGCGTTGACAATGGCAAGAGTCTTTGCCCCCAGCGATTTCGCCAGCCGCAGAGCTGCCAGACTGTCGGCAGTTTCGCCGGACTGGGAGATGATGATGACCAGATCGCCCTCTCCCACCAGCGGTTCCCGATAGCGGAATTCCGAAGCGATGTCCACCGTTACCGGCACCCGTGCCAGCTTTTCAATGACATACTTGCCCACTGTTCCGGCATGCATTGCCGTACCGCAGGCAACTACCTGAATATGCCGGAATTCCCGCAGCACCTCCGGTGTGATGCCGCATTCCTCCAGATTCGGCAAGCCGTCCTGAATCCGCGGCAGAATGGTGTTGCGAATCGCGTTGGGCTGTTCGTGGATCTCTTTCAGCATAAAGTGGGCATAGCCGCCCTTGCCGATCGCCTCCACATCCCAGTCTGCGGTTTTCAGTTCCTTTTTCACCGGCTGCCCGAACGCATCGAAGATCTGTACGCCGTTGTCGTCCAGCACAGCAATTTCCTCGTGTTCCAGCAGATAGTAATCTCTGGTGTATTCGATGATTGCCGGCACATCAGAGGCAATAAAGCTTTCGCCCTTGCCGACACCCACGATCAGCGGGCTTTCGCAGCGGACAGCGTACACCTGCTCGGGGTGGTCTGCGAAGATAATGCCCAGCGAATAGGAACCTTCCAGATCGCGGACGGTTTCCGAAATGGTCTGAATGGGGCTGCCGTTATAGCGGTAGTCCAGCAGCTTTGCCACCACTTCGGTGTCAGTGTCGCTGGTAAAGGTCACGCCTTTTCCCGCAAGGAAGTCCTTGAGTTCCTTATAGTTCTCGATGATGCCGTTATGTACGATCGTCACTCTGCCGCCGCTGTGGGGGTGAGCGTTTACGTCAGAGGGTTCGCCATGGGTCGCCCAGCGGGTGTGACCAATGCCCACATGCCCGAAAGGTCTGCCCTCACGCTCCATTTTTTCCTCCAGATCTTTCAGTCTGCCCTTGGACTTCGCCACAGTGATTTTTCCGTCCTGAAAGACAGCAATGCCGGCAGAGTCATAGCCGCGGTATTCCAGTTTTCCCAGACCGTTCAGCAGGACCTCCGTACAGTCCCGTTTGCCCACATATCCAACAATTCCACACATCTTTTGTGCCTCACTTTCGTTTTCATGGCAGCTCCGCACCAAACCGGTGCAAAGTCGCTTCATATGCATCGTGTCCCAAATGACCGGACACTACATATTATGGCAACACTGCACCTAGTCTGCCTGCGAAATTTCTATGCAATCTGCCAAAAAATCTGACGATGCACCTTACACACAAGCTTTGCACGGTGTTGCCTTATCAATTATACCATAACCGCACTGGAATTGCAACTGATTTTTTAGTGAAAATTACGTGATATGGGTTTGTGAAACAAAGGGAATTCCGGCAATTCGACAGCAAAAACAACTTTTTCGATTCTGCGGAATTTTCAAAAAATCGCCGAATGCAGTTGCAGTCTGTCGAAAAATGTGATATACTAAGGGCAATACCGCACAAAGAGCGTCTGGCGACTTTGC
>ULZT01053299.1_pt1 | contig 13718 bp, 6 predicted proteins | sample 1963371 | NCBI WGS metagenome assembly ULZT01 (sample SAMEA4835897, study PRJEB28245) | human gut metagenome | biome: gut microbiome; material: fecal sample | place: Denmark | collected 2008
CGTACTGCAGCCGCCGGCATTGGCCACCTCCAACTCCGTGCCGAAAGCCGACAACATCACCACGCAGGTACGCACCGACGGCATTGTCTCCATCGACGTGCTTGACCACGTTACCTACGCCGACGGCACCACGGTAAGCCTGCAAAACGGCCTGCAATACGACAAGAACACGTTCAAAGGACTCGTATTCGTATCAGGCAACACCGTACGATACCAAGCATCCGACCAAACCGGATCCTTCCCCGTAACGTACACGGTCAAAGACAATCTCGGCAACGCGGCATCCGCCACAATCACCATCAACGTGCATCAAAAAGACGCCGAAAACAAGGCGGCGCCAACACCATCCGACGTTGAGGCACAGGTTGCGGCAGGGCAGAAAGTCCAGATCCCGATCACCTTGACCGGCATCGACTCCGATGGCAACGACGTGCAGCTGCTTGGTCTTGGCAACAAGGCTCCGACGCTCGGACGCATCAGCGAAGTCGGAGCCACCTACCTGGTATACGAAGCATATGCCGACTCCGCAGGAACCGACACCTTCTCATACGCCGTCGAAGACTGGACCGGCCAACGATCCCAAGCGCAGATCCGCGTGGGCGTGTTCAAATCCGGCACCGACTCGGGCGTGTACGCACGCGACGACGAAATCACATTGCGTCCCAACACCGCGGCAACCGTACCCGTGGCGCAAAACGACATTTCCGGAGACAGCACCGACCTGACCGTCAGCGAAAACATCGAATCGCAAGACATCAGCAATGTGACCGTAGCGGATAATGTGCTCGCCTTCACCACACCGCAGCAGGTGGGCACCTATTACATGGTGTATACGGTCAAAGACAAAGCCGGATTGTCTGACACCGCAACATTGACGGTGAACGTCGATGGCAACGCCACCATCGAACCGCCGACCGCATACGACTATCGTGTGCCTTCTTCGGCGACGATCGACAAGAAATCGGTCGACGTGGACGTTTCGCAATGGATCGCGAACCCTTCCGGCAGCGCCAACGAACTGCACGTGGCCGTTGATGATTCGGCCACCGACCATGCGCATGTCAAGAGCGGAGACAAGTCCACGATCATTACCGTGGAATTGACGGACGAGGCGCGAGCCGTGCCATACACCGTGACCAACACGACGTATGACATCACATCCACGGCGTTCATCCAAGTGCCCGCATACGGCGTATTTCCGCCGATCCTTCGACCGAAAGCGCCGGCTTTGAAGGTGAACGCACGCGAGACAATCACCATCAATATCGCCGATTACGTGCGTGTGGGTGCAGGCAAGACCGCGTATGTGGACGGCGCCGATTCGGTGAGCGCCACGAAGGCTGCGGACGGCGACCTGTATGTGAACGACCAGATGTTGAAGTTCACCGCGCCGAAGGATTACTCCGGCCCCGCGTCCATTACCTTCACCGCGGTGGATGGCAAGCGCGACAAGAACGACAAGGTGAAAATCATCAATTCGGCGGTGCTGACGTTGCCAATCACCGTAATCGGGCGCGACGTGCCCGCGCCGACATTCTCTTCGTCCACCATCGACGTGGTCGCCGGCGAAAGCGCCACCACCATCGATCTGACCGCGTTGACTCATTCGGCGTCCGACCTGTACGACGATGAAAAGCGGTACACGTATTCGGGTGGCGCTGATTCCGACCAGGTGAGCGCCAAGGTGAGTTCGAACGGCAAGCTGACCGTGTCCGCCGACAAGACCACGTCGCCGGGAACTACGGTGAGCGTGCCCATTTCGATCCAATATTCGAAGGGCACGGTGAGCGCAGGCGTCACGGTTCGTGTGACGGCATCCAACAGGCCTTTGGCGCGCATCAACGCGAAAACCCTGAAGGTCAAGGCGGGAAGCAGCGAGGAAGTGAACCTGCTTGCCGACGCGTACAATCCGTTCCCTGATTCCACGTTGACCGTGACCGGATGCACATCCGACGGCGCGTCGAAGCTGACCGTGGACTGTCCGGCCAACGGTGTGGTATCGATCAGCGCAGCTTCCGACATCGGCGCGAGCACCAACAAGGTGATCGTCAACGTGCGTGATGCCACCAATACGAAGGAACGTGAGGTGACAGGCACCATCAGCATTTCGGTAATGGACAAGCCGGATGCGCCTCTACTCTCCCCCATCGCGGGAGACCCGCAGGATGGCGCGGTAAATTTGAGTTGGACGGCCGGCTCTTCGAACGGCAGCCCGATCAGCGAATACAAGGTGACGTGGAGCGGCAACGGTTCCGGCGAGAAATCGTGCGGTTCCGTGACCTCCTGCCAGATTACCGGTTTGAAGAACGGCAAGACGTACTCGTTCAAGGTGCAAGCCAAGAATGAGATCGGCTGGTCGAAGGAGTCGAACGGTGTGGAAGGCACGCCTGACAAGCTTCCGGACGCACCGACCGACGTGAAGGCCGAAGCCGGCAAGAACACCGTTGTTGTCACATGGAAGGCTCCGGAAGGCAATTTCTCTGCCGTCGACGGCTATGAGGTGACATTAAATGGGTCCAATATGGCGAATCCGACGCAAAAGGTTGAAGGTACAAGCTTCACGTTCAAATTCAACGACAATGCGATTACCAATGGCGCATCCTATACAGCCACGGTCAAGGCGCATAACAAGATGAACTGGAGTCAACCATCCGCCACATCCAATGCCGTTTCACCTTGGGGCACGCCCGACGAACCGACCATCTCAGCAGTGCAGAATAGCGACAAGATTGTGGTGAGCGGGCGAATCAATGACGCCCGCAACTCGAAATACCAGTCGATTACGGTAAGTATCAGAAACGAAGACAAATCCGTGGAGACCAATGCCACAAACTATTCCGTCGAATTCGACATCAAGAACGAGTGGTATTACAAAGAGATTAAGCCGACGATTACCGTGGTCACGGAACACAGTGGCTCATTGAGCAGCGAAACGTCCGTTTCGCCCTTCACGGCAGTCGATCCCCCAACCAATGTGAAGCTGGAACTCAACAACAATATATGTGTGGCAACCTGGTCCAAAAAAGGACGCGTCACGGGCTTTGTTGTAAAGGCCAAGGATTATTACAATGATGATGTTCACGAGAACAGAGCAGAGTGGCCGCTTTCCGGTAATTGGAGCACCTGCGATACGGTAAATGTCCAACAATACTTCATTGATACGTCACATATCAGCACCCCTGAAACTGCCAGCAGCAATACCGTAGGCAACAAAACCAAGGCGGAAATCACTACCATGCCGACCCTTGCCTGGGATGCCAATGCCACGAATCTCATCAAGGTCGCCGGCGGATCGGTGAAAACGTGGAATCAAATTGGCAGCTACTCCTTCGTATTCACCGGAGGTGGCAAAACATACGAAATCCCTTGGACCCAAGGTACCAGTCAGTTGAACGCCGAAAAGCTGCCAACGGGGGTCGACTACACATGGAAGTTCAAAGTCACTGGTCCAGACCCGGCACTCAACAACGAGGTAGACGGATCAACGATCAAAGACTCCGACCGCTATAGCGAGCCGACCACTGATCCTGAGACTGACCCCAATCCAGACCAGTCGGAATCAAAGCAAAGTAACACCCCTACGGCTTCATCCGTAGCTCTTTCCACCATCGATGGAAAAAGCAAGCCGTGGGTGAGAGGCTTGGCCTATTACGCCAATCGCTAGCCGGTACGGCAATCTCGACGAACAATCCAATATCGACAGCCAATCATCAATACGACCAACAGAAGCAAACAAGGAGCACCCATGAGCAACGAAAACGACGACGCCACCCAGCTGGGTTCTATCCGGCACTATACGAACAAGCCGCAACAGCCCGGCAATCCGCAGGCGCGCCCCGCATTCCAAGCTCCAAGCCTGCCAACGCATCCGCAAAAGCAAAGCGGCGACGATGAAGGCACGGTACTCAGCGCATACAATGCAATGCCCTACAGGCCTGCAATGCCTACGGTTCCAACAACGCAACCCTTGAAGGCGCAACCGGCACAGCCTGTGCAGATGCAACAACCGTTACCGCAATCGCAGCCAATTCCGGCAGCGGTATCGCAAGCCAAGCCCGCGCAGCCAGCCGCAACCTCGTTCATGATGTCCGCTCCACAAGCCGACATCACCGAATTCCACAACCAGTTCACCAAACTGGTCGACAGCGTCTCCCAGGTTGTGGTCGGCAAGGAGCAGCCGATCCGCCAATGTGCCACCGCCATGATCGTTGGCGGCCACATTCTGCTTGAAGACAACCCCGGAACAGGCAAGACACAGCTGGCCCGAGGCCTCGCCAACTCCATCGACATGTCGTTCAAGCGCATCCAGTTCACTCCGGATCTGCTGCCTTCCGACGTGGTCGGCGTAACCTACTACGACCAGAAGAACAGCGAATTCGAATACCGCGAAGGCCCGATTTTCGCTTCCGTCGTGCTTGCCGACGAAATCAACCGAGCCTCGCCGAAAACACAGTCCGCACTGCTCGAAGTCATGGAAGAGCAGAAAGTCACCGTCGACGGCGAAACTCACGCGGTACCGCAGCCTTTCATGGTCATCGCCACCCAGAACCCCATAGAACAGCTCGGCACCTACAAACTGCCGGAAGCGCAGATGGATCGTTTCCTCATCAAAACAACCATCGGCTATCCGAGCCACGACGTGAGCGTGAGCATTCTCAAACAGGTCAACGTCACCGACCGTGCATCCACCGTGCATGCGGTGCTCACCGGCAACGACGTGCTGCGCATGCGTGCCATCAGCGAAACCGTACATCTTGACGACGCGATCCTCGAATACATCGTGCGCTTGGTGGAAGCGACGCGCCACAACGAACGCATCCAGGTCGGATCGTCCATGCGAGGCGCACTCGCGCTGACCCGATGCGCCCGCGTGTGGGCGGCGTCCAACAATCGAGGATATGTGGTGCCTGACGATGTGAAGCAGCTGGCTGTCGTTGTGCTCGCGCACCGCATCACGCTCACCGCGGAGGCCACGTTCGCCGGATCCACCCCCGAACTGATGATCGAACAGATCCTCGAAAATGTACCCGCACCGACCGTAGGCGCCATCGCCTGAAGCGCATACCCAACGCAGCTGCACTGCACGCGCAGCAAGACAGAAGCACGCAATCGCACGAAACGTTCGTAAACACCCGAAAGGTCAAGTATGCGACAATCCAAAACCATGCAACGCAGGAGAACCATGCAACGATCCCTGCGACGCATCAAGCATCGCATCAAACGACTGGTCACCTCATATATGTCACCGCTCGGATGGGCCGTGACCGGACTCACCATCGCCTCACTCATAACGTTCACGATTCTCGGATGGCATGAACTGTTGGCCATGGCGATCGTGTTCGCCTGCATGATGGTCGCCGCCATCCTGCTGTCACTCGGCAACACGTCATTCACCGCCACCATAGACGTGTCCAGCAGACGAGTCACCGTGTCAGACACCGTAAAAGTCGACATACGCATCGACAATCCAGGACGCACGCCAACCACATCCGCGCGAGGCGACCTGCCTATCGGCGACAACCACGAACGATTCTCCATCCCCATACTCGCCGCCGGCCAATCACGCCAAACAACCGTGGAATTCACCGCCGTCTCCCGCGCAGTGCTACCGATCGGACCGCTTTCCATACGCAAAGGCGACCCATTCGGACTCGTACGGCACGAAAAGAAACTCGTCGACCAAATCAACGTGTTCATCCACCCTCAAACCGTCATGCTGAACACACTCAACGCCGGAATTCCGCGAGACCTCGAAGGTCAGCCCAGCGGCGAAATCGTCGACGACGACCTCGACTTCTACGGACTGCGCGAATACGAGCCGGGCGACGACGTGCGCAACGTGCACTGGCTCAGCTCCGCAAAAACAGGAACGCTGATGATCCGCCAATACGAAGCGACCCGACGCACCGACACCGCATTGACCATCAGCGTGAACCCAGACGACTACCTCAGCTCCGACGAATTCGAACTGGCGGTATCCGTCCACGCATCCATCGGCGTGCAATGCCTGCTCCAAAACCGCCCGGTAACCGCACATGCAGGAAACAAACACGCCGTGCCACGCAACTCCACGGAATTCCTCGACGGCTGCAGCGCCATCACCCCCGACATCAACGACGATCCGAACCTCGCGCAAACCACCCTCACCCACACCCCCGACTCATCGTTCTACTACATCACCGTCGGCAGACTCAAAAGCATCGACGAGATCAAACACATGGCGCTTGCACTCCCCCGATCCGCAACCTGCGTGGTACTGCAAACCACCATCGGGCAACCACGTGCCATCAAACGATACTCCGACTTCACCCTGGCGACCGTAGGAAGCCTAGACGACCTCCCAATAATCATGGGGGTACTGGCATGAGCACCACAGGATTCAGCAAACACAACGCCAACGCCAATACCGACGAGACCAGCACCGGACACACCACCGGATTCGGCAACACCTTCACGGGAACAGGCACCGGAACAGGTTCATGGGCCGACTCCACACACTCCGTCATCTGGATGTCACGAGACAGCAAATCGCAAGCCCTCCCCTGCCTACGCCGACCACGCGCCTCACAATACGCAAGCCTTCTCGTAGCAGCCCTACTCACCCTCGCCGCAGCCAGCAACCTCATCGACGTCTACGGATCAGTCGCATCCTGGGCCCTCGCCGCCATTCCAGCCACCATCATCGGATCCCTCGTGGCGCTCGCAGGCACGGTTCCCATGCTCCGCCTCTGGTGGCAAATGCTGTTCATGGCCGTCGCGCAACTGGTTGTCGGCCCGGTTCTGTTCCTCAACGACACCACCATCGCACACTTCGTTCCAACCCTGCGCACGCTTACGCAAGGTTGGGTGCAGATGCTTGGCTCCTTCAAATTCATTCTGTCGGTCGAGCCTCCAACCGGTACCGCGGACGGCTGCCTGCTTGCCGTATGGACCATCTGCCTGTGGTCCGCGCTGCTCACCGGCATTTTCGCAGTGACGGAAGATGGCCGATTCACCATGATCGCCATCATTCCCGTCATCGCCAATCTTGCGATCTGTGCATTGCTCGGCTCATCTTCCGGCTATTACCGTATATTCGTCGGCACCGCGATGGCGCTTGTGCTCGTGATTTGGATCAGCGCACGTTGGAAATTACTGGAATTGGGACGTTGGATCAGTTCCATGACAATCGTGGTTGTTTGCATCGCATTGGCGATTGGAGGATGCCTTGCCGTCGGTCAGGACCGCACCATTCTGCGCGACCATTACGATCCGCCGCTCAGCCCATACGATTACACAAGCCCGTTGAGCGGCATGCGTTCGTACATCAAAAACAGCAAGGACGACGTGCTCCTCACCGTCAAAAACCTGCCCGCAGGATCGAGCGTGCGACTAGCGGTCATGGACCGTTTCGATGGCAACGTATGGAACCTGTCCGATTCCACCATGTCGTCGGACTCCTCCAATTACCATCGCGTCGGCACCTCCATCACCAACAACGCCAAAGGCAAGAAATTCACCGCAACATTCACCGTGAACAAAGGCTTGAGCGACTACTGGCTACCCATTGCCGGAGCCGCATCCAGCGTGACCTTCGACAACAGTGAAAACGTCGACTCGTTCTATTACAACAGCGACACCATGTCGGCCATCTACCCCTCACGCACCTCCGAAGGCCTCACCTACACGGAAACCGGCATCATGCCAGCAGTTCCCACCGACAAGCAAATCACCAAAGCCAACGCAGCCTCCATCAGCCAGCCTAAAGCCGAAGACGTGCCCGACTGTGTGGACAAACTCGCCACAGCCATAGCCGGTGGCCAATCCAAAGGAGGCGAAGCAGCCCAGACCATCGCCGAAAAACTCAAGGAAGCAGGCTGGTTCTCGCACGGCTTGAGCGGCGATTACCCGTCTACCGCCGGCCACGGCAACTACCGTATCGACCAGCTGCTCGCCGGAACAGCCATGGTCGGAGACAGCGAACAATACGCCTCCGCAATGGCACTCATGGCACGCAGCCTGGGACTCCCAAGCCGAGTGGTGCTTGGATTCCTACCAAAAGACGATGAAGGCGAAATCAGCGAAAACCGCACCGAAAAACAAGGGAAAAACACCGTCACCGAATTCACCGGCAACGACGTGACCGCATGGGTGGAAATCAAACTGGACGGCTACGGCTGGGTGGCGTTCTACCCGACGCCGAAGGAAACCAAAGTCCCCGATGAAAACCAGAACCTCACCCCACCGAACCCGCAAACCCTGGTGCGTCAACCCCCAGTACCCCTCACCGACCCGCTACGCGACGACGCCCAAGCCAGAGGCAAGTCCTCAATCGGCGGAAGCATGGCTGACGAAACGTCAATCAACCTCTTCTGGCAGCATTTCGGCAGAATCGCAAGAAAAATAGCCATCTACGGAAGTCCACTGTGGACGCTGCTCATCGTATACGGCCTCCTGCTCGTCATCAAAGCGATCGCACTGGCACGGTCAAGAAAACACGGCAGTGCACAACAGCGAGTGGCGGCAGGATGGCAATCCGTGGCGGCGCTCGCTCGGCAAAGCGGACTCGACATTCAAGGCACGCGCAGCGAACAAGCGATCTCCATCGCAAGCCAGATGGATATTTCCTGTGAAACGTTGCTTGCCTTGGGCGCACAAGCCGATTACGCGGCCTTCTCCGGTAATACCGTCAACGAGGAGCATGTGCAGCAGTATTGGCATGATATTGCGCAGGAACGCAAGTACATGCTCAAGTCATTGCCGACATTACGCAGATGGCGTGCCAAACTTTCACTTGCCGACGTTTTCCATTTTCGAGGCAAACACGGTGGCAGCGTACGACAATCCGCAAGTCGCCGCGGAAATGCTAGTGCAGTCCGCGCTCGATGCCGGCGGCAATGACAATGTCACGGCGATCGTGCTTGACCTGCGCGACGATTCAGCGAATAACGCAGCCGATACGGCAACAAATACTACGGTTGACATCGATTGGAACGTCAGCAAAATCGGAGATTATGAGGATATCGGCGATTTGCAGGAAGGCACATTGCAGACGTTGCGAACCATTCAATAAAGCGCATGTTCCCGCAATGGCAATCGTCGATAATCAGATTGACCACTTTGTTATCAGCGCATTCAATACAATATTTACAGAACACGAGATAAGGAGATCATGATGGTCGATTTCGATACCGCGGCCGCAGCCGTGCAGGATCCGAACGCAGATCCCGTGTTTCTAGCGAAAATCGCTTACGAAAATCCGGAATTCGGCGCGAATGTGGTTGCCAATCCACGTGCGTACCCGGGTCTGAAACGTTGGGTCGCCCAATTCGGCGATGAGCGCGCACGCCAGCAGCTGGTCGCGATGGGGTGGCCGGTTCCGCAGGAAGGCGTTATGCAGAGGAATACCGAAACCGCTCCGGAACGGGCACAGCAATTCCAAACGCAAGCGCAGTATCAGCAGTCGCAGCAATCGTCGGAACTGCAGTATCAGATGCAATACCAGCCGCAGGCAACCGACCAATACCAGCCTGAATCGTTCATGGAAGCGCCGGCATCGAATACGGCGAACGACGTTTCAACGGAATATCTCGACCCGTACACCAATCCAGCGGAATTGGCCATGACCACGCAAGACAAGATGCTGATGGCTCAAATCGCGAGCGAGGCTCCGGAGCTGCGCCCCTTCCTCGCACGCAATCCGAATATCTACCCGGATCTGCTTGACTGGCTTGCCAGTCTCAATGATTCCGCCGTCAACGCGGCCATCCGCCTGCGCAAGTAGCAAATAGCCAGTCAGCAAGCGCCAGTCGGTAGGCAGCGAATCGCAATAGTCGAAGAGGGGTGTACGCGCATCCTCACGTGTACAGCTCTCTTCGACTCTCGGCATCGTTCATTGTCGCACCGTCATTTCAATTATTCCAAACCTTGCGGTTTGACGGCATACTTGGCGATACGCAACACAACATCTCAATCAGCACTGTTCGAGAGTAAAGAACTGATCTCCGATACGAATCGTGCAAGGTGCCTCAAACTTTATCGGCTTGTGCTCGACCTTGGTCTCCTCATTGCCTTGAATAATGTACGTGCCATTAAGCGATTCGTAATCCTCAATCCACAACGTGCCATCCTGATCGAAGCTGATCGCCGCATGATGGCGTGAAATCGTGCGCGTCGGATCCTCCAATTTCACGTATTTAGCACCTTCCGGCACTTCAACGGACGACTTGCGTCCCAGCAGCACGCCCATGTCGATAATCACTTCCTGACCGGTCTGCTCATTGTAAAGCGTGTATTCCAGCTTCGGCTGCTTCATGGTGAAGGCCGAAGACAGCACTGTGCCATCCCAATCGATATCATCATCGTTGGCCGGTTCGTCGTTGACCGGCTCGTCATTGATTGGTTCCAGCAACATGGAAACCTGCTCCATCGGCTGAGATTGCACCGTTCCCGGCATTGCAGAATCGGCGAAGGAAGGCATTACGATGGCGTCATCATCGTACCAGCCTGGTTCAGGCGGCGGCGGATATGGAAGAAAGCTCATACCCTCATTGTAATTTGACGTTTGATTTGCGATAGTGAATTCGCTCTGCAATACAGGCAGTTTCGTAATATGCCGACTGTTGGCATAATGATCGCAACAATCGTGTTTTTTCGTATTAAAAATGGGGATCAGCTGTTTGAAGCCAATCCCCATTTTTATGTCTATCGGATGATTTCAGACGTTACGTCGTTCCATCATCGCCTTTCGGATCACAGGTTGTCGCCCAAATCCATCTGGCCGCCATTGTCGTCCAGGAAGTCATCCGGATTGAAGTCATCGCCTAGCTTCAGATCGCCGAAATCGATGTTGGAGAAGTCGACTTCGGACAGATCCGCGTCGCCGAAGGCAGCATCGGACTCGTCGCCACCCAAACCGAAGTTCGGGTAGATGGTGTCGCGAATGGCCTTGTCGGGCTCGACCACGGCGTTACGGTAACGGGCAAGACCGGTACCGGCCGGAATGAGCTTACCGATGATGACGTTCTCCTTGAGGCCCTTCAGGTCGTCGACCTTCTGGCTCAGGGCGGCTTCGGTAAGCACGCGGGTGGTCTCCTGGAAGGAGGCTGCGGACAGCCAGGAATCGGTTGCCAGCGAAGCCTTGGTGATGCCCATCAGCTCCGGACGGCCGGCGGCAGGCTTGCCGCCCTCCTTCACGGCCTTCATGTTGGAGGCCTTGAAGCGGGCCTGATCCACCAGTTCACCCGGAAGCAGGTCGGTGTCGCCGGAGTCGATCACGGTGATACGACGCAGCATCTGGTGCACGATGACCTCGATGTGCTTGTCGTGAATATCCACGCCCTGGGAGCGGTACACGGTGTGCACTTCCTCCACAATGTTCACTTGGGCGGCGCGCGGGCCGAGGATGCGCAGGATCTTCTTAGGATCGACGGAGCCTTCGATCAGCTGGGTGCCAGCTTCGACATGCTCGCCGTCCTTGACCAGCATCGGAGCGCGACGGGTCACCGGGTAGACAATCGGCTCGACGGATTCGTCATCCGGCTTCAGCATGACCTGACGGCCGCGCTCGGTGTCTTCCACCTTGACCACGCCTGCGAACTCCGCGATCGGAGCCTCGCCCTTCGGGGTACGAGCTTCGAAAAGCTCGGTAACACGAGGGAGACCTTGGGTGATATCGGATGCGGAAGCGACGCCGCCGGAGTGGAAGGAACGCAGCGTCAGCTGGGTACCAGGCTCACCGATGGACTGTGCCGCTACGATGCCAACGGCCTCACCGACGTCCACCAGCTTGTTGGTGGCCAGAGACCAGCCATAGCACTTGGCGCACACACCGCGCTTGGAGTCGCAGGTGAGCACGGAACGGGCCTTGACTTCTTCCACATCGTGAGCGACGAGATCGTTGAGCACGTCCATGGACAGTGCGTCGCCAGCCTTGTACAGCACGGTCTCGCCGTCGGCCGGATCAATCACGTCAGCTGCGAGCAGACGGGAATACGGACCACCGTCGGCAGCCTTGACAAGATGCAGGTTGCCCTCAGCGTCACGCTCGCCGACCTTCATCGTCAGGCCGCGCTTGGTGCCGCAATCCTCTTCGCGCACAATCACGTCCTGGGAGACGTCCACCAGACGACGGGTCAGGTAGCCAGACTCTGCGGTACGCAGTGCGGTATCGGCCAGGCCCTTACGCGCGCCGTGCTGGGAGATGAAGTATTCCAGCACGGACAGGCCGTCGCGGTAGTTGGACTTCACAGGTCGAGGAATGATCTCGCCCTTCGGGTTGGCCACGAGGCCTCGCATGCCTGCGATCTGGTTAATCTGCATCATGTTTCCTCGTGCACCTGACTGCACGATGATAGCCAGGTTGTTCTTGGAGTCGAAGTGTTCCTCGACAGCCTCGGAAACCTCGCTGGTGCACTTAGTCCACAGGTCGATGAGTTCTTGGCGGCGCTCCTCCTCGGTGAGCATACCGATTTCGTAATTCTCGTTGACCTTTTCAGCTTCGGCTTCGTACTTCTCGATGAACTCGTCGCGCTCGGACGGCTGGATAACGTCGGAGAACGCGAAGGACACACCGGACCACGGTGCGCGGGTGAAGCCCATATCCTTCAGAGCGTCCAGCGTTGCAGCCACCTGTGCGGTGGAGTAACGGGTTGCGATGTCGTCGACGATCTTGCTCAGGCGCTTCTTCGGAGCCTGATCGTTCACGAACGGGTAGTCGACCGGCAGCGTGCTGTTGAACAGGATGCGACCGTAGGAGGTCGCGAAAAGCACGGAACCATCGTGGAAGCGCTCTTCCTTCACCACCGCCGGGCTGCCCGGTTCAGGATCGACGACTTCGACTTCGCTCGGTTCCCAACCCTTCGGAAGCACGAAGTCTTCCGGAAGGCGGATAAGCACCTTGGCCTGCATGTCGATCTCGTGCTTGTCGAGCGCCATTTCGGCCTCTTCAAGCGAGGAGAACACACGGCCCTGGCCCTTGGCGCCGTCGATGACAGTGGTCAGGTAGTACAGACCGAGAATCATGTCCTGGCTCGGCATGGTCACGGTGTGGCCGTCTGCCGGCTTCAGAATGTTGTCAGAAGCCATCATCAGGGAACGGGCCTCGGCCTGGGCTTCGGCGGACAGCGGCAGGTGGACTGCCATCTGGTCGCCATCGAAGTCGGCGTTGAATGCAGCGCAGGCAAGCGGCGGCAGGTGGATGGCCTTGCCTTCCACCAGGATCGGCTCGAACGCCTGAATGCCCAGACGGTGCAGCGTAGGTGCACGGTTCAGAAGCACCGGATGCTCGGCGATGACCTCTTCGAGCACGCCCCACACTTCGGAATCGCCACGGTCCACAAGACGCTTGGCGCTCTTCATGTTCTGCGCGTAGTTGAGGTCCACAAGACGCTTGATGACGAACGGCTTGAACAGTTCGAGGGCCATCGGCTTCGGCAGACCGCACTGGTGCATACGCAGGGACGGACCGACCACGATCACGGAACGACCGGAGTAGTCCACACGCTTACCCAGCAGGTTCTGGCGGAAACGACCCTGCTTGCCCTTGAGCATGTCACTCAGGGACTTCAGCGGGCGGTTCGAAGCGCCGGTGACCGGACGGCCACGACGACCGTTGTCGAACAGGGAGTCGACGGCTTCCTGAAGCATGCGCTTTTCGTTGTTGAGCATGATTTCAGGAGCGCCGAGCTCGATCAGTCGCTTCAGACGGTTGTTACGGTTGATCACACGACGGTAGAGGT
>ULZT01050125.1_pt1 | contig 13390 bp, 10 predicted proteins | sample 1963371 | NCBI WGS metagenome assembly ULZT01 (sample SAMEA4835897, study PRJEB28245) | human gut metagenome | biome: gut microbiome; material: fecal sample | place: Denmark | collected 2008
TTATGTTTGAATCTATCGCAGCAGGACTTGGAACATCCGCTGTTGGAGTGCAGCTTGGAACTGATACTTTAACACCAGAAGCTTTAGGAATGGCCGTATGGACGATGATCCTTTGTTCTATCGGATGGGCATTATTTGCAACATTTTCAGCAAATAAGATGGATAAGATTGAACATAAGATTTCCAAAGGAAACACAGGAACACTAACAACGATTGCTTCCTGTGCCATCATCGGTGTATTCTCAGCAATGTGTGCAAGCCATCTTGCAAAACCATTTTATTCAATGATGATGAAAGCAGACCAGATCACAATGAGCGGAGCATGGAAGAATGCCTTAGCATGTGTGCTTGGAGCAGTGATCATGTTTGTACTTACGAAAGTTGCAAATAAAAAAGATATCGGATGGTTAAAAGAATGGTCTTTAACGATCACAATTCTTGGAGCCATGATCATCACAGCATTAGTATAAGCAGGAGGAAGATACGATGAACAATCAGGATTATTATAATAAAGAATATGTACCACAAGTCAATAAGATCGGTAAGATTACAGGATACCTTGGAGTTCTTCTTTCTTTTACTCCAGCACTTGTATTAGCCATCATCTATGGAATCTTACCAAAACCAGCTGCATTGTTAACTGCATTTATCAGTGGTGCCAGTGCATTTGGAGTGTTATGGTTTGTAGAACCGATCTCTTACTTCCCAGTTGTTGGAGCTGCTGGAACTTATATGGCATTCTTATCTGGAAATATCTCTAATATGAGAATCCCATGTGCAAGTATGGCACAGGTGGCAGCAGATGTAGAGCCAGGAACAGAAAAAGGATCTGTCGTTGCAACTCTTGGAATGGCAGTATCTATCGTAATTAATGTATCTGTTCTTACGATCGGAGCGATCCTTGGAACTTCTGTATTAGCAATGCTTCCAGAAAGTATTAAAGCAGCGTTAAACTACTTATTACCAGCCTTATTTGGAGCTTTATTAGTACAGTTTGGAATGAAAATGAAAAAACACAGTGTCATTATGGTTGTATTTGCGGTCATCTTATATTTCATGATTGGAATGGGATACTTTAACTGGTTACCAGGAGCATCAAACTGGCTTGGAACATTAGGATGCGTCTTCGTAAGTATTGCCGTTGGAATGGCAACCTTAAAAAATACAACAAAGGAATAGAAAGCAGGCGATAAAATGATCAAACAGGATGTTTATGATGAAGTACAAGGCTTAGAATCTTTGTGTCAGGAAATCTGTCATACACTATGGAATCATCCGGAACTATCTGGAAATGAAAGGGAATCCGCCAATTACTTAAGAAAACTTTTGAGTGAAGAAGGATTCACGATTGAAAATAACGAACATTTAGAACATGCATTTATTGCACAATATGGGGAAGGAAAACCAGTTATCGCAATCCTTGGAGAATACGATGCACTTCCTGGATTATCACAAAAAGCAGATGTCACAAGAGAAATGGTATCCGAAGATGGTGTTGGACACGGATGTGGACACCATATGCTAGGCGCCGCAGCCACAACTGCAGCCATTGTGATCAAACGTTTTTTGGAGAAAGGAAATAAAAAAGGAACGGTAAGATTTTATGGATGTCCAGAAGAAGAGCTGTTAAGTGGAAAGGTAAAAATGGCATATTATCATATGTTTGATGGATGTGATGCTGCCGTTACATGGCATCCATCCAGTACAAACATGGCACATGATCATGCATACCTTGCTAATGCATCCGCACATTTTTACTTTCATGGAGTCTCTTCTCATGCAGCATTTGCACCGGAACAGGGAAGAAGCGCTTTGGATGCTGTGGAACTGATGAGTGTTGGAGCAAACTACTTAAGAGAACACGTCATTGACCGCACAAGAATCCATTACTCTACAGACAGTGGCGGATTTGCACCAAATATCGTGCCAGACAAAGCAAGTGCATGGTATTTTGTAAGAGCACCACATATGGCAGATGTCAAAAGTACCATGGAGCGCTTAAAGAAAGTCGCTCAAGGTGCAGCGATGATGACAGAGACAACTGTGGATATCGAAATGGAATGTGGATGCTGCGAGTTATCCACAAATGAAGCATTTGCAGATCTTGCATATGCAAACCTGATCGAAGCAGATGGACCAAAGTACACAAAAGAAGAACTCCAATTTGCAAAAGAGTTGCAGAAAACCGTGGAACAGGGTATCATAGAGAAAGAAAAAAATCTTCACCAAGTCTATGATGAAGCAATGATCTTGGGTGTTTCACCAAGAGATAAGTGGAAAGAAGCAGAACTTAGTGCATCCTCCGATACTGGAGATGTCAGCAGAATCATGCCAACCTGTTTGTTTACAACAGCATGCTGGCCGATCGGATGCTCTCCACATACATGGCAGGCAACCGCAAGCGGAGGAACTTCCATTGGAGATAAAGGTGCCTTATATGCATCCAAAGTGGTAGCAGGAATTGCCTATGATCTCTTCACGAAACCACAGGTCTTAGCGAAGATCACAAAAGAATTTAAGGAACGAAATAAAGAACCATACACACCGATGTATGAAGAATGATCGATATGCAAAGAAGCATCCGGTTCCTATTGATGGGAGCCGGATTTTTTCGTATAGATTGTGTTTCATATAAGAAAATAGATATTATAATAGAAGAAACACGATAAAGAATGGAGGAAACGAAGAATGGGAATCGCCGTCAAGGAATTACTGACACTAGAATATTTTAAAGACTATCATGTTATCGCAGGAAAATCAGGCTTACACAAAGAAATTCAGGGAACAACCCTCCTTGAAGCACCCGATGCCCTGCGCTGGGCAAAAGGAAAAGAGCTGATCCTTTCCTCAGGATATGTATTAGATCAAGAACCAGACTGCCTCGAAGAAGCATTCAAGTCAGGAAGTATGCAGGGAACCTCCGCGATGATGATCAAGCGAGGCCGCTATCTTGACGAGATTCCACAGCGGCTGATCGATCTGTTTGACGAATATGAGATTCCGCTCATCAGTATGCCATTTTCCGTTCCATGGATGGAACTGATGAGTCAGATCAATACCGCGGTGATGAACCGAACGATCCGAAGATTCAAAGTCCACAGCAATAACCATCTGCAAGTATCAGATCAGTCCTACAAAGTCCAGAAAATCAATAAGATCCTTAGAGCCGTAGAGGTCGAGATGAAATTCCCAGCATTTATCTATGATCTTGCCGAAGAAAAAAGCTACTACAGCTCTCCAGACTTTAAACGTATCACAGAATCCTTCGGATTATCCGAAAGTGATTACTGGGAACCATCCATGCCGTATACGAAACATACCTTATGCGATTACATCAACATGGCAAGGATCCGTCTGATCAATCCAGGCAATTTAGCAGGACCACGTGTCAGTTGGATCATTATTCCAATTGTCATGGAAGATATCGTGCAGGCATACTTTGTCGTGATGGAATCCAGAGAATTTATTGATTACTACGATGAATTTGCCATTCGTATCGCTTTTTTAACCTTGCAGGGAGTTTACGAACAGATTATGATCGCAGAAAATATGGGAAATATCGGATTTGAGAACTTCATTCATTTTGCTCTTGATTACACAGAAAAAGATGCTAAGAAACTGTTCTATCAGGCGAATATTCAAGGAATTTCTGTAAATACAGCCTATCAGTACATTGTATTCCATCAATGTAACGAAGAATATAACGCACGAAATGAAAGAAACACATTTTTGGAAGACTTCCATCAAAGCAAGTTAGGAAAGATCGGAAAGATCGCTTTTCTGGATGAAAATGACGGATTGATCTTATTAGAAGCAGAAAAGATTCACAACAGCACACTCTGGACCAAAGACACAACCACGGATTTATTAAAAGAATTCCAAAGATACATCGGATTAAAATTTGCTGATATGAAATTAGAATTTGGAATCTGTCAGGAAGAAAAGACACTGCTTGAAGTCAGAGAATGTGTAAAAAAATGTCAGAAAGTATTAAAGATGGGAAGTATCATATTCCCAGAAAAAGATATCTGGGAATATGAAATGTTAGGACCTTTAACATGGATTGAAATTCCTGAGAATGAGTTAAAAGAGATGCTGAGGAAGTATAGGGAGTTGATGGAAGAAGAGAAGAATATTGAATTATTAAAGACATTAAAGATCTATCTCGAAAACAATATGAACTACAGTGTGACCGCAGAGAAAATGTATGTGCATATCAATACGATCCGAAAGAGAATTGATAAAGTGAATGATCTGGTGAAGATTGATTGGGAAGATCATGTGGATCGACTGAAGATGGAGATTTTGTTGCAGTTTTTAAAGCTTGATGACGGAAGACTTAAAAATATGTAAAAGGCAATATGGTGCTAAAATGAATAATAGGATGAAACAAATAACAAAGACAAGATGGTACAATCCCTTGTGTTATTTATAAATCAATCATCAATCCCAAATTTATTTTCCAAGGCATCTTCCAAAAGATCAAGTTGATCTTCAAGTTTTTCTATTGTCTTTTCTCTGGATTTGTAAGTTTTGAAACTCAGTTTACCATTTTCATAAGTATGCTCAAATTCATCATCCAGATGATCTAGTTCATCATCTACTACATCGAGTTCCTTTTTTAAAGTGTAAAATCTTTTTTCGTTGACGGATGCATTGGAAGAAGATTTTGCATTGTTTACTTTTTTAGTGAGTTTTTTGATTCTTTTTTTATAAGCCGAAAAATCATAAGAATCATTTTTCGCAGATGAATCAGAGGTAGAAGAATCGGTGGTATTCTTCGTATTGGAAGCAGTTGTTGCAATTTCCTGCGTTGTGGTAGCTTCGGCAGAATCTTTCTTTGAAGAACTGCATCCTGCAAAAGTAAAAATGATAGAACATGCGAATAATAAAAATAATATTTTTTTCATGATAAACTCCTTTCGTTTGGTTGAATTGATTTCTTTTTGTTATAAATATCATAACCAACAAAGATTAAAAGAACATTAAAAATGAAAACTAGATTCAGAAAACAGATTGTATTATAATAAAGACATTATGAGAATATTAGTTGTTGAAGATGAAAAAGATTTAAGAAATATTATAAAGAAACGTCTGGTAAGAGAACATTACAGTGTGGATGTCTGTGGAGATGGAGAAGAAGCTTTAGATTACATGGAAATGACATCATATGATGGAATTCTTCTCGATATTATGCTTCCTGGGAAGGATGGTTTTACAGTTTTAAAGGAAGTTAGACAGACTGGAAATGATACCCCGATTCTTTTACTGACAGCCAGAGATGGCATTGATGACCGAGTAAAGGGGCTTGATCTTGGAGCCGATGATTATTTGATCAAACCATTTGCGTTTGAAGAGCTACTTGCAAGAATTCGTGTGATGATGCGAAGAAAACCACAATTTATAACGAATCAGTTAAAGGTTGCAGATCTTATTCTGGATCGAGATACGAAAGTTGTAACAAGAGCTGGAAAAGAGATTAGTTTGTCATCAAAAGAATTTATGGTGTTAGAATGTCTGATGCGCAATCAGAATATCGTGATGACAAGGCAGCAGATTGAACAAAATGCCTGGAATTATGACTTTGAAGGAGGATCGAATGTGATTGATGTATATATCCGCTATCTGAGAAAGAAAATTGATGCTGGATATGACAAAAAATTGATTCATACAGTGCGTGGGACAGGTTATGTGATGAGGAAAGAATGATGAAGCAGATGACGATCAAGAAAAAGATCACGTTGTGGTATACAGGGATCATTGCGCTTATTTTGGGAATGGTTCTTGGCTTTATGTTTTACTTTGTCGATAAAGTCGGGATTTCAGCAACGGAAGAAGAAGTCAGTACAGCAGTGACAGGATTTTCTTCGAATTTCCAGTTTCAGGATGGAACCTATTATTTATCAGAAGATACCAAGTTTTATGAAGATGGAGTCATGTTTTGTGTATATGACGACAATGGAAAATTACTGTATGGTACAATGCCAGAGAAATTTCCGAAACAGACAATGTTAAAATCCCATACACCAAGGGTTATTAAATCAGGCAGCAGTAAATGGATGGTATATGATAGTGTATATACCTATGGACAAAATAAGGTAATATGGATCAGGGGAATCACATCCATTCATGCAATCGAAGTATTTATGACAACATCTCAGAAAATGATGCTCGTTTTATATCCATTGTTTATTTTATTGATCGGAACGACAGGATATTTTATGTTGAAACGTGCATTAAAACAAGTTGATCGAATCTGTGATCAGGTAGAAACCATTAGTTATGGAAAGGATCTTACAAAAAGACTTCCATTGCCAAAAGCAAGAGATGAATTGTATGAACTATCACAGAAATTTAATCAAATGTTCGAAAGACTGGAACAATCCTTTGAAAAAGAGCAACAGTTTACAGCAGATGTATCCCATGAACTTCGAACTCCAGTGACTGTGATCATTTCTCAATGTGAATATTTAATAGAAGATCCAACATTAGAAAAAGAAGAAAAAGAAGAGATCATGATCATTTTAAGGCAGGCAAGGCGTATGTCAAAATTGATCAGTGAGATGCTAATGATCGCAAGGGGTGAGATGAAAGAATCTTATGATATGGAAGAGGTGGATCTTGGACTATTGACAGAAGTTGTTGTAGAAGAATTGCAAGAGCAGGCAAATAAAAAGAAGATACAGATATCTGTTTCCAATGATTTGGATATAAAGATGATGGGAAATCATACGTTATTATTACGAATGATGATGAATCTTGTTCAGAATGCGATCAGCTATGGAAAAGAACATGGCCATATTGAGATTTTGTGGAAAAATCAGGGAGAATTGATCATAGGAGAAGTAAAAGATGATGGGATTGGAATTGATCAAAAACATCTACCTAAGATCTGGGATCGATTTTACAGGGTAGATAAAAGCCGCTCCAGAGAAAATGGAGGAACAGGACTTGGTCTTTCAATGGTTCGTTTTATCGTAGCAGTACATGGTGGAAAAATACGAGTGGAAAGTAAAAAAGGAGAAGGAACAAGTTTTATATTTCAGTTTCCAAAAGAAAGTATTAAATGAAAAAGGATAGATGCCATAGAATCAAGGCATCTATCCTTTTTACAATCATCATAAAATTACTGAATATGTTTCAATCCTTTACAAATACTATCAAGAACAAAATCATCTCCAAGAGAGGTATCCAGTGTTAGATGATAATTTCTGGATAATCCCCAAGGCTGATGTGTATAATAATGATAGTTATCAGAACGTTTTCGGTTCATCTGAATTGCTTTGGTCAGTGCTGCATCATGTGATAAATTTTCGGTTCTCATAATTCGTTTCACACGGTATTCAGCGGGGGCATGTAAAAATATTCGCATGCAATGAGGACGGTTTCTTAAGATATAATCTGCACAACGACCGATCACAACACAATTTCCTTTGGAAGCAAGATCAAGAATTACCTTAGATTCTGCCGCAAAGATATTATCTTTAGGAGCTGGGTTTTGTGGTGCATGAGAGTATGCTTGATTGACAAGGTCATAGAGAAGAGAGCTTCGCATCTGTTCATCATTATTCTTAATAAATTCAGGATCATAACCAGTAGATCCGGCAGCCATCTGAATGATCTCATTGTCATAGAAATCAAATCCAAGACGTTTCGCAAGAGCTTCTCCAAGATCATGTCCACCGCTTCCATATTCACGTGCGATTGCAATGACAGTAGGAGTATTTGTTGAATCTGCAGAAACTTCGGAATTTTCGGCAGTCTGTGATTCTGTGAAAAGCATAGGTTCCACAAAAGATAAGAAACGTCCAAGCAAACGTGCGATAAATCCAACAAGCAAAGCGGCAATGATAGTACCTTCACGAACACCGTCTAATTTACCTGCAAATACAAAGGAAAGAACACCAGCGATCACTGTCATAGATACGTCAAAACAGATCTTAGTGACACCGAATTCTGTATGCCATGTCATTACAATGGCACGAACAAAAGATTCCCCAGGAAGCATCGCAACATTAGCAAGTACTTCGGTATACACACCAAATCCAAGAATCAGACATCCAATTAACAGATAGATCAATTTCATCAGATATAAATGAGGGTTTACGAATCCAAGAAGGATCATAGACCAGTCAATAAAATACCCAAATAATACAGAAATCGGAATCTGTAAAAAATGTTCTAGTTTAAAATTTTTTCTTAAGATCAGCAACTGTAAAAAGATTAAAAACAGACTGAAGAAAATTGTGAAATTTCCAAGTGTAAATGGGAAATTAAGACTTAGTACATAAGGAATTGATGAAATTGGTGATGTACCAAGACTTGCTTTTGTGATCAGGGCAACTCCAAGGGAGTTAATGTAAAGTCCAATAAAAAAGATGATATAACGTTTTAGTTTTTCCATGATGTAATTTACTCCTCTTTTGTAATATTTTGATATAGTTTTTCAAAGGTCTTTAAAAACTGTTCCTTTTCAGTATTAGAAATTCCAGAAAAAACTTCATGTTCAAGAGTCAAGAAAGCTTTTTCAATCGATTCAGACTGTTCCATCCCATAATCGGTAAGGAAAATATGATATGACCGGCGGTTTCCATTTAAGATTTTACGTTCGATCATGTTTTGTTTTTCCATTCGATTCAAAATGGAAGTTAAGGAAGCTGGTTCGATATGACAAGCATGGGCAATGTCTTTTTGACTGGCACCATTATGATATCGAAGATGGTCTAAGACCTTAGGCTGGCCAGTTGATAAACCAAGCGGCTTTAAGATGGCCATGACTTTCTTCTGGAATCCTAAATGATTGGACATCAGAAGGTAGTGGTAAGATGATTCATACATATATTATGATGCTCCTTTATGATTAGAAAGCTAATAGTTAGGATTCTAACTATTGTGACGTTCATTATTATAAGACAAAGGAAAGCATCCTGTCAAGAAGATTTCTTTCAAAAATCATAAGACAAGCAGAGGAAAATCAAGTATAATAGACCACAGACAGAAAAGAAACATACCATATATAGAGAAAGAAATTGTTTCAAAAGATAAGGAAGGGAAGAATCATGACATTAACACAGTTAAGATATATTATTGCGATCGCAGATACAGGATCTATGAATGAAGCAGCAAAAAGCCTATTTATTTCACAGCCAAGTCTGTCTCTAGCAGTAAAAGAATTAGAAAAAGAAATCGGGACAGAACTGTTTAAGAGAAGTAACCGTGGAGTATCCGTTACACAGGAGGGAATGGAATTTCTAAGTTATGCAAGACAGGTTGTAGAGCAATATCAGTTGATGGAATCACGTTATATTGAAAAGAAGAATATTAAGAAGAAATTTGGGGTTTCCATGCAGCATTATACATTTGCGGTCAATGCTTTTGTAGAAATGGTCAAACAGTTCGGGATGGATGAATATGAATTTGCAGTCAGAGAAACAAAGACATATGAAGTGATTCAAGATGTCAAAGATTTTCACAGCGAAATTGGGATTCTTTATATGAATGAATTTAATAAGAAAGTATTAAGCAAGATGCTGCAGGAATCGGGGTTGGAATTCCATCCATTATTGGAATGCGGAATTTACGTTTATATGTGGAAAGGGCATCCATTGGCAGACAAAGAGGAAATTTCAATCGAAGAGCTGGAAGAGTATCCATGCTTGTCCTTTGAACAAGGAGAATATAATTCCTTTTACTTTGCAGAAGAAGTATTAAGTACTTATGAATATAAACGTTTGATCAAAGCAAATGACCGAGCAACAATGCTGAATCTTATGGTTGGATTAAATGGATATACCTTATGTTCAGGAATTATATGTGAAAGTTTAAATGGTGACGATTACTGTGCAGTGAAACTGAAATCTGATGAAGTAATGACGATTGGCTATATCAAGCGAAAAGGAGTTGCGATCAGCCCATTGGGTGAGAAGTACTTGGAAGAAATCAAAAAGTATAAAGCTATGGGTGACGACTCTGGCTATAGGGATATTCTATAACCAGATGTTGACTTTTCATATTGGACAAGTAGGAAATAAGATAGTAAGATAAGTTTGTAATCAAGAAAGACAACAAACAAAATTAAAAATAAAAGTCAACAAAGGAGATAGAAATTATGAGTAAAGAAAGAAATTATAAGTTTGAAACATTACAGTTACACGTAGGACAGGAACAGCCAGATCCAGTAACAGATTCAAGAGCAGTACCTATTTATCAGACATCATCTTATGTATTTAGAAACTGCGATCACGCAGCAGCTCGTTTTGGACTTGCAGATGCAGGTAACATCTATGGAAGATTAACAAACCCAACAGAAGATGTGTTTGAACAGAGAATCGCAGCACTTGAAGGTGGAGTTGCAGCATTAGCAGTAGCATCTGGAGCAGCAGCTATTACATATGCGATCGAAAATATCACAAAAGCAGGAGATCATGTCGTTGCAGCGAAAAATATTTATGGTGGAACATACAACTTCTTAGAGCATACATTACCAGATTACGGAATCGAAACAACATTCGTAGACATTTTCAATGAAGATGAAGTAAGAGGAGCAATCAAAGAAAACACAAAATTATTATTTATCGAAACATTAGGAAATCCAAACTCAGACGTTGTAGACATTGAGAAAGCAGCAGCGATCGCTCATGAACATAATATTCCACTGATCGTAGATAACACATTTGCAACACCATATCTTGTAAGACCAATCGAATACGGAGCAGACATCGTTGTACATTCTGCAACAAAATTCATCGGTGGTCACGGAACAACAATTGGTGGTGTTATTGTTGATGGTGGTAAATTCGATTGGGAAGCATCAGGAAAATTCCCATCATTAGTAGAACCAAACCCAAGTTATCATGGAGTAAGCTTTACAAAAGATGTTGGAGCAGCAGCATTCGTAACAAAGATTAGAGCATTATTACTTCGCGACACAGGAGCAACATTATCTCCAGTACACGCATTCATCTTCTTACAGGGATTAGAAACATTATCCTTAAGAGTAGAACGTCATGTACAGAATGCATTAAAAGTAGTAGAATACCTGAAAAATCATCCAGCAGTAGAAAAAGTAAACCATCCATCTGTATCTGACGACCCAGAACAGCAGAAATTATACAAGAAATACTTCCCTAACGGTGGAGGATCTATCTTCACATTTGAAATCAAGGGTGATGCACAGAAAGCAAAAGATTTCATCGACCACTTAGAGTTATTCTCATTGCTTGCAAATGTAGCAGACGTAAAATCTTTAGTAATTCATCCAGCATCTACAACACATTCTCAGATGACTGAAGAAGAATTATTAGGATCAGGAATCAAACCTAACACAATCCGTCTGTCAATTGGTACAGAAAATATTGATGATATCATCGAAGACTTAGACGAAGCTTTTAAAGCAGTACAGTAAGAATATTTCTTGCAAAACACAATAATTAAAACATTAATGTCAATTTTCCTAAAAAATAATATAATCTCGACCATATAAAAAAAGCATCAAGATAAGGTATTGGAAAGTACCTATCTTGGTGCTTTTTAGCTTATATAGAAGTCTTTATTATTGACTCTTTATAATTTGTTGATTTTATCGATGAAAGTATTTATTTTTTCAGATAATGATTGTTTTATTGTATGAAACATGTCATGAATCGTGGCTTTCTTTCGGAATAAAAACAAAAGAATCAAAATCAAAACAACAACAGGAATGCCCCATTTCAAAACATTCATCCAAAAGCTTGCAGCTGTATTGCCTTGATAATTAGCCTGAAAGCTGTTTCCAGTCAATTCAAAATCGCAAAGATCATGGATATTTTCATCTGAATGAACAAGTTCGGAGATCGTTTTTGTCGATGTATTTTGTTTTGTCTTGTTCTTTACATTGTGTGCAGGTGTAATAGACACTGAAATAGATTCTTTTGGATTGATCGAAGCAAAAATATAATGACCAGATAGTTTTTTACCATTTTCATTGAAAGGCAATGCAATTTTATCCGAAAAATTAATTTTTCTACCAGCAGTCAGGGAAAAATGCTCTTTTGCAGTCATTGCACTGTTCTTAAACAATGCTGAAAAATCCTTATTACATTCAGAGATACTTCCTGTTTGTACAAAAGATAAAGTAATAGTTTTGGTGCCACTTAAAGTTACATCACTGATCGTAGGTCCCTGAAACTGTTTTTTGAGGATGGATAATTGATGAGTGGTGATCATTTTTCTAAAGGAAAAAGAAACCTTGCGTCGGATATCTTTTGATGTATTCCACACAACAGCAATCTCATATTTAGAAATTGGTTGTGTAATGGAAGAAGTAAAACTGATTTCTTTGTCCTTGATCGAGTCATTAAAAATCTGTTTACCATTAAATGTATAAGTGACAGGGACACTTCCTTTTTTGGAAAGAAAGTTTGATACGTCCAGAGATTCCTTGTAATTGATCTTAAGTTTAAATGGATTGTCCTCACTGCATGTAGAATTATAGGTCCCAAAGGAACTTTTAGAGTGAAGAACAGATCTTGTTTTCTGTGCAAGATCAGAAAAATTATTAGCATTAAAACTTATACATAAAGTTTTTCCATCGGAAGTATTCTCCCATGTAATATCATTTCTATCAAAATAAGAACGGATCTTTCCGGAATTTTGATCTAATGTTTTCTGTGGAATATTAAATTTTATTTTTCTTGTAAGTTTTCCAGATTTTTCCGTTATAGTATCAATATCAATCGATGATAATGGAACATATGTCATATCATTAATGTTGATCTTATCTTTTGTCTCATAAGTTTTTCCAAGGAAGGAAATCTGAGTTGTTTTTAAATCCCATAGGTCGGATGAAGAGTCTTTATCAATATATTTTTTCTCATATAGTGCTGTGTAAAGCCATGTCATCAAATCTTTAGATGTAAAGTTTTCTTTATAAATAAGCCCATTTACAAATGGAGAATCTCCATATTCATAAGTGATATCCGGCGAAAAATTAAGAAGATCACTAACTTTTTTCTTATAATCATCCAGAGATGAAAATCTTAGATAAAATGTATAAGTATCATTCTCACCATCTGAAGATGAAGTATAAGTAAGAGAATCTGGGCAAGATTCTTTGATCAGTTTGTTAAGATCTTCTTTACTTCCTTTGAAATAAGCATTAAAATCGCGGGAAGAAAAGGTACAAGACATTGTTCTTGTACCTGAAAAGTCTTTATTGAGTTTTATCTTGCTGCTAAGGTTTACACCACATCCGCTTAAAAGAAGCAGAGACAACAGCATAGTTAAAAGAAAAACTTTTTTCTTCATATATAAGGTTCTCCTTATTATTTGAGATCTGCTAAATAAGCATCATTGATCGCAATAACTTTTTCCATAGCATCGTGCCCTGGAGCTCCGATCGTATTACGTTTTT
>ULZT01051656.1_pt1 | contig 13370 bp, 10 predicted proteins | sample 1963371 | NCBI WGS metagenome assembly ULZT01 (sample SAMEA4835897, study PRJEB28245) | human gut metagenome | biome: gut microbiome; material: fecal sample | place: Denmark | collected 2008
GGGGCTCTATTATATCCACGAATCGCTCCGCTGCAAAGCAGTTCCCGCAATTCTCATAATTTCATAAACAATAAAGATGCAGCTACTCCCAACCTAAAGAGAGGATAGCTGCATCTTCATCACTTCCTATTTTCGATTATAATTAATCAGGCATCCCTTAAGGATAATCTCACGCTCATCATCCGTAAGCTCCCCAAGAGCCACTTCAAACTCCTTCAGTCCCTCAGCACCGACAACATATCCCCGGATCACATCATCCTTTTCTTCCACTGCCTTACGAATCTGTGGGAAGAACAGATAATCTCCGTTTGCAAACGGAAGCTCCCCTTCTTTAATCAGGAATGGAAGCATACCCCAATTGATCAGATTGGAACGGTACCTCTTTGTCGCATACTCATTGGCGATATTTGCCCATCCGCCAAGCACTTTCTGACAGGAAGCAGCCTGCTCACGCGCAGAACCATCACCTGGTTTCACTGCAAAGATCGTACTTCCCACACCAAGATTTTCCTTGCTTACATTCGGATAATCCTTTTTGATCACATCCATTACAGGTTTCATCTCCGGTAATGCCTCAACCGGACATTTTCCTTCCTGAATAGCCTTCTGAGCTTTCTGAACTTCTTTCGCACGTCCTACATAAGCAGGATCTTTTCTGGAAAGTGTAAACTCAGCCAGTCCAAGTGGATTGGAACGATAAGAAGATGTCTCACCGGACGGGATCAGTTCATCTGTTGTAGTAACCGGATCATGGATCTCAGAAACAACCTTCACGATCAGATTCTCCGGAAGTGCAGCCATCTCCGGCCAGTCCTTAATATTCGGACCAAACTGGATCTCTACACCTGGATCAGCTATACCCTTGCTGTCAAATACACGATTGTCATAAATTGTCTTATCAAAGAAATATTTCTGTCCTGTATAACCACCCGTGTAATCCTCTGCTGAAGTCAGGAAACCTTTGTTTGCTGCAGTTGCCGCAATAGAACGTGCGTCCATAAGTGCAACAGAAGAAATCTGGCCATTCTGGATTTTGGAACCTTCGCGGTTCGGGAAGTTTCTGGTCGTATGACGGATACTGAATGCATTATTTGCAGGAGTATCCCCTGCACCAAAGCAAGGTCCGCAAAAAGCAGTCTTCACAACAGCTCCCGTTTCAAGAAGTCCTGCCAGAACGCCATTCTTAGCCAGTTCCATATAAATCGGAGTACTTGCCGGATATACACTCAATGTGAAGGCATCTGCACCAATGCTCTTGCCTTTAAGGATATCAGCTGCTGCACAGATATTTTCAAATCCACCACCTGCACACCCTGCGATGATTCCCTGTTCTACATAAAGTTTACCATCAATTACTTTGTCTCTTAATGTATATGGAACTTTTCCATCAAGGCTGATCTGTGCTTTTTTCTCAACATCTGCCAGAATATCATCCAGATTTGCTTTCAGTTCATCAATTGTATATGTATTGCTTGGATGGAATGGCATAGCGATCATTGGTCTGATCTCACTCAGATCAATCTCTACACAGCCATCATAGTATGCTGTTTCACCTGGTTTCAGTTCTTTGTAATCTTCACTTCTGCCATGGATCTCATAGAATTCCTGAATCTTCTCATCCGTCTGCCAGATAGAGGAAAGACAGGTGGTCTCTGTTGTCATTACATCTACGCCAATTCGGAAATCAGCACTTAAATTTGCAACACCGGGTCCTACAAATTCCATAACTTTATTCTTCACATATCCGTTTGCAAAAACCTTGCCGATAATCGCAAGCGCAACGTCCTGAGGACCTACGCCCGGACGAGGAGAACCGGTAAGATAAATGGCAACGACGCCTGGCATATTGATATCATAAGTCTGGGAAAGAAGCTGCTTTACAAGCTCCGGTCCGCCCTCACCCATTGCCATGGTTCCCAGTGCGCCATATCGTGTATGGCTGTCTGAACCGAGGATCATTTTACCGCCTGCTGCAAGCATTTCTCTTGCAAACTGATGGATAACCGCCTGATGGGGCGGTACATATACGCCGCCATATTTCTTGGCACAGGTAAGTCCAAACATATGATCATCTTCATTAATAGTTCCGCCTACGGCACAGAGTGAATTATGGCAGTTTGTCAGTACATATGGCACCGGAAATTTTTCAAGGCCTGAGGCACGCGCAGTCTGGATAATTCCGACAAAAGTGATATCATGAGAAGTCAGTTTATCAAATTTAATCTGAAGTTTCTCCATATTTCCGGAAGTATTGTGTGCTTTCAGAATTGAATAGGCAATTGTACTCTTTGCAGCTTCCTCTTTGGAAACAGGAAAATCTGCCTGATTCTCCGGAACAATCTTCTGACCATTCAGCAAATACACACCGGTATCGTATAATTTCATAATGTCTCCTCCATTCTGTTTTTTTGCATATCACAAATGCAGTTATGGAACTCACCTTATCCACACCAGTCTTCAAATTTCCAGATGAAAACTGATTTTCTCCTGAACCGGCACTTTGACACGCTAATTTATGGAAATTTAGGTTTTATTATAGAATATTCCACCGGAATAATCAAGCCTAAGACTATAAGTATTTTGCTGTTGCTTTTCACTTTCTTTACTTTCCCGCAAAAATCCGCTATACTGGGAATCACTTAGAAAATGAGATTTCTGCCGCCTGTGGCAGTTCTGACAGGGAGGTATTACCGATATGTTCCGTTTATGGGGAAAATTATGGAAAGATAATCATTTACTGAAAGATACTGTAATCTGCGATGACTCCGAAGATACGCGGACCCACAAGATTTTTCGTGGTCTGGAAAGTATCTGTTATGAAATGGATCTGGGAAACCCAATCTGGCTGGAATCTACAGTCAGACATTTTAAGAAACATGGAAAAGCCAGATTTTATCAGGATAATTTTATAGAGCAGATTGATTTTGATTATCTGGAGATCCAGGTAATTGAAGAGGATGACGAATAATAAATTATTCTGTCTTAAAATGTGTACAGGATCAGAAACTTTACATTGCCATATTGTTTCTGATCCTGTGTATCTCATTTGCAGTGAATTTTCATGTCTTTATTTCATAAATTCTCTTATGATTTCTCTCATAATCTCATCTTCCTCGGGTGTAAGCATTCCGCTGAAATGGCTTCCTGCTGCTGCAGTCTGGCGGATACTGTCCGCAATATGTTCAACGATTTCCTCTTTTACAGCTTCGTCAGCCTTCTCCGGCACCGGCACTTCTTCTACCCATGTGCGGGCATGTTCCACATAATCAGAAAAAGAATTCATCAGAAGTTCTTCTCTGTATGTAAAATCCAGCGCCTGTCTCAGCAAAAGCAATGCTGTCGGAATGATCGCAGCCACATAAAGATATGCCAGCGGCATTCCGTCCCATCGTGCATCTTTGGAATACAGAAAAAAAGCCAGTCCAAGAAAAGCGATACAGAAAAGTGACGGATACCAGACAAACCGGTTCATACGGTTCAACAGCCTGTCTCTTGTTTTCCAAAGATTTGTCCATTTCTCTTTGAGATTTGATTTAACCTCTGTATTTTTTCTGATCATTCTTCGGTAGGTAAGATGTGTGGTCAGCATCCCCAGTGCTCCCAGTCCGCCCATTAACATCATGGCATACAGCAGGAAATGCAGTTCCATAACTTTCTCCAGCATAACATCCTCCTCACTTGAACAGATAAGACTATCTGCTTCGCTGCCTGCTCATAAACTGACAGGATTATTATACTGCTGTTTCCGGTATCATGGAACTAAAATCGCTCATCAAATTCTCTCATAAAAAGACAAAAATGTTTACATATTTTCCAGTTTCGTAACTACCTCTTCAAACTTCATAAAATGGGAAGCTTTCACAAGAATAGTGTCACCATCCTGTACATAACCTTTCAGATGCTCCAGCAGACTTTCTCTGTCCGGCTCATAGATTACTTTCAGGTCCGGATTTGTCCGCTGTGCTCTCTCTGCCATATTTCTGCACAGTTTACCTGTACAGATAAGAACATCAATATCACATTTTCCGGCATGCTCTCCTACCTCCTCATGAAGCTGAACTTCATTCTCTCCAAGTTCACCCATATCGCCAAGGACTGCTATTCTGCGTCCTGCACCATCCTGCAGAACATCCAGAGAGGCTTTCATGGACATGGGATTTGCATTATAGCAGTCATCTACGATCAGAAATTTATCTGTTTCGATCATTCTGAAACGACCGCTGATCGGCTCCAGGCTCTCGATTCCGGCTTTGATCTGCTCAGTTGTAAGTCCGTAAATATTTCCAACTGCAGCTGCTGCCAGCGCATTATATACCATATGGCGCCCCGGCATCGGGATATCAACTGTAAATGCAGTATCCCCCAGATGAATGGTGCAGGTCATTCCCTTTAAACCTCTGCTTACAATCTTATCGCCGTAAACCTGACATTCATTACTCATTCCGAAAAATACAGGTTTTATCTTTTCATATTCTTTTACTGTGATAAGCTTGTCATCATCGCCATTTAATACAATATGTCCCTCTGGTCTGAGGAATTTAAAAATCTCTGTCTTTGCTTTCAGAACACCATTTCTGTCTCCCAGATTCTCCAGATGGCAGGTACCGATATTCGTGATCACGCAGGTGTCCGGTCTTGCAATCTGCGCAAGTCTGGTCATCTCACCGAAATCACTGATTCCCATTTCCAGAACTGCAATTTCATCTCCATCACGCAGACGGAAAACTGTGAGAGGCAGACCAAGTTCATTGTTAAAGTTGCCCTGTGTTTTCAGAGTATGGTATTTCTGGTTCAGAACAGATGCGATCACTTCTTTTGTACTTGTCTTACCAACACTTCCTGTAATTCCCACAACCGGGATCTGAAGCTGCTTTAAATAAAACTCTGCAATATCTTTCACTGCCTGAAGAGAAGATTCTACTGCGATATAAGGAAAATCAGCGTTATCAAGCACCCGTTCCGACAAGGTTGCCAGTGCCCCTGCTTTCATTACCTGTGGGATAAATTTATGGGCATCTACACGTTCCCCCACAATAGGTACAAACAGACATCCTTCTTCTGCTTTTCTGCTGTCTGTGATAACAGACATTACTTCTTCCTGTAATTTATCAGCCGGACCATAATAAGTACCGCCGCATACGCGGGCGATATTTTCAAGAGTTAAGTTTTTCATAATATTTTTTATATCTTCTTTCCTGTTATAGCAATTCTCTTAATAATGTATCTATAACAATTCTATAAATTACTGCAGACACGCTCTATAGTGTGAAATCCTGCGCCGGATATTTTTTCATGGAAACTTCAATCAGTTTCTCACATAAAGTCGGATAGTCGATTCCCAGAACTTTTGCCTCCTGCGGAATCAGACTGGTTGGTGTCATTCCGGGAAGAGTATTTGCTTCCAGACAATACATATCTCCATTCTCCTTCATCATGAAATCAAGACGGCAGTATCCTTCCATAAACAGAGCTTTGGCTCCTGCTTCCGCATAATGCTGCATTTTCTCTGTGAGTTCCGGTGAAATTTCGGCAGGACAGGTCTCAATCGTAGAGCCGGCCTGATATTTATTCTTATAATCATAGAATCCCTGAAGCGGAGCAATTTCGATGATCGGATAAGCTTTTCCGTCCACAACCGCTACTGAAAATTCACGTCCTTTTATATATTCTTCGACCACAACTTCATTTTCATAAGAATAAGCGTCTTTGAGAGCCTGCTCATATTCGGCCTGATCATTCACAATATAAACGCCTACACTGGAACCGCCACAGCAGGTTTTTACAACTACAGGAAATTCCATTCCAAGTGCTTTCAGATCTGTGGTCATTTCTTCTTTTACCATAGACACTCCCCGCGGTGTTGGTACATTATTCATCAGGAACATCTGCTTGGTGATTCCCTTATCCATTGCCAGGGCACTGCTTAAATATCCGGTTCCTGTATATTTGATTCCCATCAGGTCAAATGTTGCCTGTACTTTTCCATCTTCTCCGTTCGCACCATGAAGTCCCAGGAAAACAATGTCAGCCGCCTCGCAGAGTTTCAGCACGTTTGGTCCGAAGAAGCTTCTTCTCTCTTTTTTCATCTGTTCAATCCTGTCGTTAAATGCTGACATATATTCTGATGCTGCGTCCACATCATACTCTGACGGAAACGGATTCTCCCGGTCCACATTCTCAATGCCGCAAAAAATATCCACAAGAATCGCCTGATGTCCTTTCTGTCGTAATGCCTTACATATTCCTGTTCCTGATGTAATGGAGACAGTACGTTCTGTACTTGTTCCCCCCGCTAATACTACAATCTTCATCATTTTTCTCCTTTATTCATAAATAACAATCGGTGTGTTCTTCTCAACATTGCTGAAAATGATCTGCACCTGATCGGATGGTGCACAGATGCTTCCATGTGTGCCTTCAAATTCATAAAGCTGCCCTCCGAAATCCATTCTCCATGGAGCATCACTGATCCCCAGATTTCCATCGAATGGGATCCAGTAATTTACAGCAGAAGGATAGTCCTCTCCGTTCACTGTACATCCGCTCTTCATTTCACCTGTTGTATAACATCCCACAGGAGTTGCACAGTTGGGCACGAATGGATTTCCGGATACGATCTGCGCATCCGCAGTCGGCGTTCCATCTTTATAGAATACCATTCTCTGGGCCGTCAGGTCAATCTCTATATACGTATATCCGATATCATTTGTTTTCCTGACCAGACCTTCATGGGAATAAACAGGTTCTCTGACCTGGGTTTCTCCGTTTTTTATCAGTTCTGTAAGTTCTTTCAGCTCCGCTTTCTGATCGATCTGCCAACCATAATTCCCTCCGCTGACAGTAATCTCACGACCATCATATGTATTAAATGTTCTCTCTGTTCCAACCGTATCATATTTAGCCGCCAGTTCACTGATATATGCTTCTATCTGTTTTTTGTCAAGTGTATAAAGACCGTTTTCATCTGTTGTGAGCCAGTTTTTGATCATATCTCTGTCTACTGTCTCTGTGCAATCGTCAAAATCATAGGTTATCACTACATCCGTAAGTTTGTTTATCAGTTCACAATTCTTCGTCAGAGTTTCATCACTCTGATAAACTTTCGGTTCTTTGTAGCATCCATCTGCTTCCAGATCAACCGGCGTTCGTCCTGTGACAAGAGCATCTATAATATCCTGACTTGTTTTTTCTGGTTTCAGTGCAGTTCCCTCCTGCTCAGGAACAATTACAAACTTATCGTCTTTCTCTTCTATATGAGCATCCGAAGGCTCTGTCATATTCTCCTGTTGCATACATTTCAGTTCGGAAATGGCAGCCTCTGTCTTCTGCTCATCATATTTAATGGAGGAGGACACTTCATAATTCCTGTGCTGATTAAAAGCAAGAAACCATGTAAAACGATCCTGATTTCTGATCAGTTTATCAACATTTCCATCTGAGTCATAGGAAAGTCCCGCCTGTTTTGCTGTGATACTTTCCTGTCCGTTATTTCTGGTGTCAATAGTAAGAACATATGCTCCCACCTTCTGCGTAAGCAATTCTTCTGACTGGGATACTGTCATATAGGAACAGTTGAATCCGTTTACCATTGATCCCGGTAAGAAATGCTCTGTGAAATAGTATACACCATATCCATATACTCCGGCAGTCAGCAGGAGCAAGATTATGATCAGGGTGATCATGATTTTCTTTCTGCTGCTCACGACATCCTCTCCTTTCTTTTTTATAAACAGCAACCGCCCGGCAAGAAATTATGCCGGGCAGTTTTATTATCACATTATTTATCCAGAAAGTAAATACGATTATTCTCTTTTATGCGTTTTCCAGTAGTGTTACTGTTCACTCCGTTCACAGTAACACGCTTCGCGATGCACAGAATTTATGCTAATTGCATAAATTCGCGCGGTATGTCTCGGGTTTTCTGTGATCTTCGCTCACAAAAAACACCTCGCGGGATATTATCAGCGAACAGTAGCCAGTAGTTTCTCTACACTTGTAAGTTTAACACAGAGTACGAACACTTCTGCTGCTTTTCCAAGATCCTCAGGAGTCGGGAAGCTTGGTGCAATACGGATATTGGAGTCTTTCGGATCTTTTCCATATGGATAAGTTGCGCCTGCTCCTGTAAGTACAACACCTGCTTCTTTTGCCTTGGCAACAATAGCTTTTGCACATCCTTCCATTGAATCAAAGGAAATGAAGTATCCACCATGTGGTTTTGTCCACTCGCCGATTCCAAGACCGCCAAGTTCTCTGTCCAGTGTGTTAAGGACCATTTCAAATTTCGGACGGAGAATTGCCGCATGTTTTCTCATGTGTTCATGAAGACCGTCGATATTTTTGAAGAATTTTACATGACGTAACTGGTTTAATTTGTCATGTCCGATTGTCTGGATCTGCATGTAGCTGCGGAAATCTTCCAGGTTTGCTTTGGAAGCTGCAACTGCTGCAATACCGGAACCCGGGAAGCTGACTTTTGATGTTGATGTAAATTTATATACAAGATCAGGATTTCCTGCTTTTGCACATGCTTCAAGGATTTCTACAAGGAAGTCCTGATTGTCATCATAGAGATGATGAATGCTGTATGCGTTATCCCAGTAGATACGGAAATCAGGTGCTGCCGGTTTCAGATGCGCAAAGCGCTCTACTGTTTCTGCTGAATAAGTATATCCCTGTGGGTTGGAGTATTTCGGCACACACCAGATTCCTTTGATGGATGCGTCTTCACTGACAAGCTTCTCTACCATATCCATGTCCGGTCCCTGTGGTGTCATTGGCACGTTGATCATTTCGATTCCGAAGAATTCTGTGATCTTGAAATGGCGGTCATATCCCGGTACAGGACAGAGGAATTTTACCTTATCAAGTTTGCACCATGGGGTATTTCCCATTACACCCTGTGTCATAGAACGTGCAATGCTGTCAAACATAACGTTTAAGCTTGAGTTTCCGTAGATGATGATGTGGTCCGGATCTACCTCGGACATTTCTCCAAGGAGGCGTTTAGCTTCCGGGATTCCGTCGATAACACCGTAGTTACGGCAGTCTACTCCTGTTTCGCACTTGAGGTCTGAATCGCTGCTTAATACGTTCATTAATCCCATTGAGAGATCGAGCTGGTCTGCTGACGGTTTTCCACGTGACATATCGAGAGCTAAGCCCTTTGCTTTGATATCTGCGTATTCTTTATCCAGCTGTGCTTTGAGTGTAAGCAGTTCTTCTTTGCTCATGTCGCTGTATTTTTTCATAATATTCCTCCTTGTTCTGCCATGGAAGGATGTCCCTTTTTCCGTATAGGGCAATCATTTGTTTTTCCTACGGCAACAGTTTTTTTGCTTTTTACATTTTAGTATGGTAAAGTAGGGTTGTCAAGTGTTTTTATGGAATTGTTAATATTTTACCAAAACAATCGTTACTGTTCCCTCTGTTCTCAGTAACGTAACCCAAATTCATTCTGGATTGCCGTAACATCTTTCTCTGATACTTATAACAAGCCTCGTAAATAATTAGCCAAAAAGCAAGTCGAAATCCCTCGAAAGTTTCGGCTTGCTTTTTTGAGTGTGACAGCGTATATTTAAATCAGTTAACAAATCTTTTAACTGTCTTAATTGTTCTTGTCAGGTCATCCTGATATCTTTTTATTACTCCTTATACAACATCCATTTTTATCCAAGTCAGTGAATGAGACAAGTCAGGCGGATAAAATCATCTGCTTCGCTGCTCAGTTCATAACCGAATGACTGTGAAAGGAGGTCATCCATGTCTATGTTTATCCACGCAATTATCGTAATCCTGCTTGCTGTGCTGGCTATGGGGATTGGGCTGCTGATTCTTGTGTGCTGGGCTTTGGCAGCATGTGCAAGCAGACGGGATTCTTATCTGGAAAAGGATTATCGGGTGAAATAAAGGAAGTCTGCGCATGGACGCTGAGTATTGCCGATAAGTTTATTCATTACTTTTCCATTAAAGTACAGGGTTGCAGAACCGCCTCCATCCAGGTTGTAAGCATAAGTACAGCCGTAGGATTTGAAAATATTCACCATATCCCAGTGATTAAGACCATTATAGCTGCCGGTATCTGTTACAAGGAGTACATAATCGTTGGGCTTTACCATTCCTACCGCTGTACGTGGATAATATTTTTCTGTTTCAGCCCATGGAAGCTGGGCTTCGCCATCTTTAATAAGAATCGGACCAAAATTATATGTATCTTTTACACCGGCTGCAAGAAGATTTTTTCCCATAAGTCCCTGTGCCGGAGTATAGATGGTTCCGTCTTTCTTTACTGCCATGACTGAATAACTGGTCATGTAATCACCATAGATAATCCCGTTTTTGATGCACATGCCAAGGGGGGATGGTTTTCCTGTACCATAGTCGAAAGCACTGCCGTTTACTCCGATAATGCCTCCATTTGAGGATACTGCATCAGAAGTTGTCTGTCGGGATCCGCCATAAGTTCCGTTGGAGAGGGCGGATTTCAACTGTTTGGCATTGGATGTCTTTATATGCGCTACCCAGTAGGAAATTCCATGGACTGATTTGCGTTTAAGTTTAATATTAAGAGTGCTGCTTTTGTATTCGTAAGTATTGCCGCTTTGAGTAACTGTTGGTTTAGTATTTGTCGGTTTAGTATCTGAAGATTTTACACGCTGCCCTTTGCTGTTTACATAATATTTACCTATCCAGGTATTTTTTGCCATCACTCCTGTTTTCTTGCTGAAATAGTAATAATATTTTCCTATCTTCTGCCAGCCCTTTGCCATGGTGGAATTGCTGAGGAAATAGTATTTTTTTCCATCCTGAGTAAGCCACTGCCTGGCAATTGCCACGCCGGATTCATTGAAATAATAGGTATATTTATCACCTGTTGCCCAGCGATTGCGGAACATGGCACCATTTTTGCGATTGTAATAGTATTTATTACCGGAACGCTTCATCCACCCGGTGAAACGTTTGCCGTTGGCAATACTGTAGTAATAATAACCTTTATACTTAAAAGAACCGCAGATCAGACGCCCCTTTGAATTATAAAAATAGTAATCTCCGTTTATTTTCTGCCATCCCGTTTTCTTCGATGTGATGCTGACGGAGGTTCTGTCCTGTTTCACATATGTAGCTGCATTTACGGTAACTGCACGCATACTGATGCCTGCTGTCAGAAATAATGCCAGTATCAGAAATACCGCCACTTTTCTGAATGGTAATTTTCTTTTCATGTCTTTCATCTGCCTTTCCATGATGTCTGATATGCCCATATAAGGGAATTGCTATAAATATATTACCGATATGTCCCCTGCGATTTCTTTACCCGACAATTCGACAGACCGAGCGTTGTCAGATAATATTCCATGTCTCTCTCTGACATCAGACACTTTGGCCCTATAACGAGTTCCTTTATCAGCTGGTCAAGGCAATCTGAAAAATCAAAATCCACATATGATATCAGCTGACTTTCTTTTACATAGTAGGAATAGTTATATAAACGTGCACCGAGAGAAAGTTCAACTTCTCTTCCCATCAGAAACTGTTTCGGCGAAAACTCGCACAATCGGATTTCGCTTTCCTCTCTGAAAAACGGATTTTTCATGTAAACAGATTCCTGAAATAATTTCAAAAACTTTTTCTCAAAACAGTTCATGACTTTATCCAGTACTTCTATTTCATAATCCTGCTTCTCCTCAATGCTTTCCCGACATTGTTCTTCTTTCTGTAATATCTTCTCGATTTCATCAACCAATTCATGCACTATCTGATGTACAACTTCTCTCTGCTCTGCTTCAGAATAACTGATCTTATGTAATGACACAATTGACGGCTTTGAAATCTCCGGAGAAACTGTTACAACTTCTTTTAATACATCCAGGTCAAATCCGATGGCAGCTCCGCGACCGTCATCCGCATATCCCCGCCACTGACTGAGCAGATCATTCTGATACGAAAAACAGGTTACATAATATCTGAAGTCTGCATGATTTTCATTGAAAAATTCATCTGTAAACAGTTTCACATATCCCATCAATCTCTCTGATGAAATCTTTGATCTGAATAAATCTGAAGCATTTTCATAAGCTCTTTTAAATTCTGCGTCATAATACCTGCAGATCCAGCTGATCTCCATGGAATCATTGGATTTCAGGATATTTGTCAGACGGAGGGAACGATTTTTCAAAATAGAATTCAATGATTCTAAACTGCAATAGTGATATACGATCATATTTTTTCTTCTCCTGTAAATAATTGTTCTTTTGTAACCATTCAACATTCTGCCATCCCCAAAAAAATTCTATAGCAAAGTTCATCAGCAAAAGAACTTACGGAAAGTTTATATCAGTAAGTAACAGAATTATTATATCAGATACATCTTATGAATCTGTAAACTTATAGCAACCCTCGTAAATAATGCATATTGATTAAGAGGCTTGCTATAGAAAAACATTGCTTATACTTATAATATAATAACTGTTTTTTATAAAGAAATCCCCATCCACTGTTTATTATTTTGCAGCAGATAGGGATATGTTGAGGTTAATAGTTATATGCCCCCTCGTAAGCATTGCACCTGTTTAATTTCCGTGACTGATTCTGACAGGAACTGCATCTGTCGCAGAACTCCTGCTCATAACAGGTGGAACAGGCGCATGTCCTGCAGGCTTTGCGGTCATAGCCTGAGGTATTGCCGTGAGGAAGTGTGCTTTCTGTTGCATTACCCATATATATCACCCTCCTTGTGTGCCGGTTACTGTTCATCCAATTTTAAGTACAAACTCCATGAACGAACAGATTCCTTATATCCTGTATTATACGCTCACAGAAAGGGAATACAAGTAATTAATAATCTGTTTTCTGGTAAAATCTTCCGTTTATGTAATCGGTTTTGATAATATTTACAAAAGCCTTCGGATCGATCTCATGTACCTTCTTTACCAGATATTTTGCTTCTTCTGTAGAGACTACAGAATAGATCATACTGGTCTTCTCGTCTGTGTAACATCCGGTACCTTCAAAACGTGTCGCCGTATGATTGGTAAGTTTGAAAATCTCCTCATAAATCTGATACGGCTCCTTCGTGATAATGAACAGCGTATGCTTCTTATATCTCTGATGCAGCATCTGAATCACCTGAGTAGAGGTAAACTGAAAGATAATAGAGTAAAGTGCCCTGTCCCATCCAAAAAGCAAACCTGCCACTGTCAGGATCACTGCATTTCCACACAGGATATAATTCCAGATATCCCTGCCATTTTTCTCGGAAAAATAAATCGCAATAAAATCCGTTCCACCTGTACTGGTATTACCGATCAGACAGAGACTGATACAGAAGCCATTGATCAAACCGCCAAAGATACTGATCAGCAATGTATCAT
>ULZT01010708.1_pt1 | contig 13010 bp, 10 predicted proteins | sample 1963371 | NCBI WGS metagenome assembly ULZT01 (sample SAMEA4835897, study PRJEB28245) | human gut metagenome | biome: gut microbiome; material: fecal sample | place: Denmark | collected 2008
TTTGTCGATACCGTATTCAGCCGCTGTGTTAATTATTTTTTGGGCAACCTTAATTCTGCCGTCAGCGGTTTCGGGAATTCCGTTTTCGTCAAGACAAAGGCAAACAACAACGCCGCCGTATTTTTTTGCAAGCGGAAAAATCTCGTGCATTGATTTTTCCTTGCCGTTTGTTGAGTTGATAAGCGGCTTGCCGTTGTAAATTCTGAGAGCCTGCTCCATTGCGACAGCATCGGAAGAGTCGAGCTGAAGCGGAGTCGGCAAAACCGACTGAAGTTCATAAACGGCGGATTTAAGCATTTCAACCTCGTCGATTTCGGGCAAGCCGACATTGACATCGAGAATATGTGCGCCGCAGTCCTTTTGAGAAATACCCTCGCGCAGAATATAATCCATATCCCTGTCGCGAAGTGCCTGTTTAAGCAGTTTTTTACCCGTAGGGTTGATTCTTTCGCCGATAACGGCGCTTTTTTCGCCAAGTTCAACGCTTTGGGAATAGCTTGTTACAAATGTGAAATTCTTTTTTGACGGTGGAACATCGGGAATATTTTTTGTCTTTTCAATAAGTGCCTTGATATGTGCCGGTGTTGTACCGCAACAACCGCCGAGATACGAAACACCCAAATCGGCGATTTGCGCCATCAAATCCGAAAACTCGTCGGGATCGACATTATATACTGTTTCGCCGTTTACCGATTCGGGCAAGCCTGCGTTCGGGTTTACCATAATCGGAGTTGAGGTGTATTTTTCAAGTTCCTCAACAAGCGGAATCATCTGCTTTGGTCCGAGACCGCAGTTAAAACCGATGACATCGGCGCCGAGCCCTTCAACAACGGCGCACGCAGTTTTAACATCCGCGCCTGTCAAAAGCCTGCCCTTTTCGTCAAAAATCATTGAAACAAAAATGGGGAGGTCGCAATTTTCCTTTGCGGCAAGCATTGCGGCTTTGATTTCGTAGGTGTCGCCCATTGTTTCAATCAAAACAATGTCTGCATCATCCTTGCCGGCGTTGACAACATCGGCATAAATGCTGACGCACTCCTCAAAATCAAGATCGCCCATCGGTTTGAGCAATTTGCCGGTCGGTCCCAAATCGAGCGCAACTTTTTTGCCTGTCTTTTTTGCAAGCGCAACGCCTGCTCTAACAAGCTCGTCGCAATTGTCATATTTAAGTCTATTTGCGCCGAATGTGTTGGCGGTGATAATATCGGCACCTGCGTCGGCATATGCCTTATGAACGCGATAAACCCTGTCGGGGTCGCTGATATTAAGTTTTTCGGGAAGCTCGCCGGGTCTTAAATTGAGCATACTGCCCATGCCGCCGTCAAAATATTTAATCATAATCAATCAATTCCTATAAACGCCGTAACGCTTTTTGTCGGCACCATTTCGCAGGTGTCGGTAAGCATCAAGCCTATTCTTTTAGTAAGCTCAAGCAGCGAAAAAACTTTTTTTTGGTTTGAAATGTCAAGGTCGAAATATCCCGGTGAATAGCGTTGACGCAAAGAAACGGAATGTTCCGCCTTAATTTGCTCCTCTAAACCGTCGCACACCTCTTCGATTTTTGACGCGGCGGCGGCTTGGAGCGCCATAGCATCGGCAATATCAGTTGACGCCGAAACTTTTATAACTCTGTCAACCGCAACGCCGAGAGTCGCACCGAAAACAACAACCCTGCTGCAACCTTTAAGATTTTGAGCAAGACGAGTGCTTTCAAACCTGAAATCACCGATAATCAGGCAATCATCGGTAACCGTGCAGTCAAAAATGCGGTATAGCGTTTTCGGCACGGCTGTTTGCTCAATTGTATCCATCGCCTTGTCAACAAGCGCAAGGATTTTTTCGTCCGTTGTTTTGCTGTTTGTCCGCATATAGCGGAGAATTTCTGCCTTATTCATTAATAATATCCGACAAACCGTTCATAATTGCGCCTGCAACTTCAGGCTTGTTCATTGTGTAAATATGGATATTGTTTATTCCGTTTGCCATGAGGTCGATAATCTGTTCGGTGGCGTAAACAATACCCGCCTGTTTCATTGACCTTTCATCATCACCGAAACGCTCCATGATTTTGTAGAACTTTTTGGGAACGCTTGAATTTGAAAGTTCGATTGAGCGTTTGATTTGCTTTGCGTTTGTAATCGGCATAATACCTGCGATAATCGGCACGGTTATGCCCTTAATGCGACACATCTCGTAGAAATTGAGAAATTTGTCGTTATCAAAAAACATTTGCGAGGTCAAAAATTCAACGCCGCAATCAACCTTTTGCTTAAGGTATTCAATATCCTCAACGCGATTTGCGCTTTCGGGGTGAATTTCGGGATAGCACGCACCGCCGACGCAGATTGTCGGGTCGATAGCTTTAATTTCGTTTACAAGCTGATATGCGTGGGTAAAATATTGGTCGTCGGGGAACTCAAAGCCCTCCGGAATATCGCCGCGAAGGGCAAGGATATTTTCAATTCCGTTTTCCTGCAAATCGTTTACAACAGTGTGAATTTTATCTCTTGTCGAGGTGATGCAGGTGAGATGAGAAAGCGGAGTTACGCCACTGTTTTTGATTTGAGTTGCAATCTCCTGCGTAAAGCCAGATTTTGTGCCTGCCGCGCCGTATGTCACACTCATAAATGAGGGCGCATACTCGCTCATCTCTTTGACAATATCTTTTGTGTGCTCGATTTTATCCCACTGTTTCGGAGGGAAAACTTCGAACGAAACGGTTACCTTATTATCCCTTAAAATTTTGCTTATTTTCATAATTTAATGCCTTTCGACTAATTCCTATTATTTTAATATGCATTATTAACTAAATTATTATTATAGTTTCGCACGGTGTATTTGTCAAACAAAAAATGCTTTATTTTTCGCTTTTTTCAATGTTCAAAACGCTTGTGAGCACATTTTTTGCACTGCGCTGAATTTCGCCGAGTGTTATGCCACCCGGCAGACCGTATGTTTTGAGAAGTGTGCCGTCGGGTTTACGGTTGGTAATGCGCTCACCGCCCGGCATAAGAAGGTCAACTTGGGCACGGATTCTGTATGCCTGGTCGCGCAAATTCGGGAACTCGGGGCTTTTTGACGGTTTCATCCACCAATCGGTCATAACATTGCCGGTATATCCCCACTCCTCGCGCAAAATCGTTGTGCAAAGGTCATAATTATAATGGCTGTAAACGCTGTTGACCTTGTTGTATGAGGTCATAATATTTTTCGGGTGCGCCTCTTTCACACAAATTTCAAAGCCTTTGAGATAGATTTCGCGAAGTGCTCTTTCCGACACGCGCGAATCGGTCATATTGCGCATAAATTCCTGATTGTTGCAGGCAAAATGTTTCGGACAGGCAGATGCGCCGAGGCTTTGAATACCGCGAACTGCGGCAGCGCCCATTTTTCCGCTGAGGAACGGGTCCTCGCTGAAATACTCAAAATTTCTGCCGCAAAGCATGTTTCTGTGTATATTCATTCCTGGAGCAAGCAGGACATCACTGCCGCGGTCCTTCATTTCTGTGGCTAAAACGGAATACATTTTTTCCACAAGCTCGGTGTCGAATGTAGACGCCAAAAGCGTGCCGATAGGCAAAAGCGATGCACTTGCACGAAGTCGAATACCCGACGGTCCGTCGGTTGTGCAAATTGCGTCAACACCCTTGTCGCGGAGTGAGCCGAGCACACCGCCGTATGCGCCGGCGTTGCCGACGGCACAAAGCGGAGAATTCATTTCGTAGTCGCCTCTTGTGATTGCCTCAAGTTCGCCTATATTAAGCTGTGCCACAAATTCGTCGAGCGTTTTTTTGCCGTCTTTGACATCGACGAATGTAATTCCCCTGTCACCCGTTTGCGCAATCGGCTCGGGCAAATTGTTTAAAATTCTTGTTGCCAAATCATACTTTTGCTTTGGCACATTTTTTATACGGAGCTGAACCTTGCCGTCGATTTCATCGGCGTGGAAAATTTGGAAATCATCAACCGGTGCGCAAGCCTGTTTGTGCTGTGCATAAACGGCGGTTTCCTCCTGATAGTATGTGAATATTTTTTCGTTTTCTCTGACATTCTTTCCGAGGAAGAGCGAAAATTCGCCTCTCTCGGTGACATATGCGCCCGCGTGGTTTGTAGAGCCGCAATCGTCAAACGAAGTGAGCGAATATAAATCGACATAAATACTCAAATCCTGCGACTCGTCGGGCTGAAGTTCCTTTGTTTTCGCAAAACCGACAAGGCAAAGCTTTGGATTGCCGAGCCTGCCGCACGGTTTTTGCACATAAACCTGCGCAACTTCTCTGCCTGCGCGTTTGCCCGTGTTTTTAACGGTAAATTCAACATTAAAGCCGTTTTCGTCGGCAGTGGTTTTGTTATGTGTGATTTCAAAATCGGTATAACTCAAGCCAAAGCCGAACGGATAAAGAACTGCATCGGGGTCGAATGTTTCAAAATATCTATAGCCGACAAAAATATCCTCTTCATAATTGTTAAAGGCTTTTCCGCCGAAATTAACGGAGGTCGGGTTGTCGGAATAATCCTTAATGATTGTGTCGGTCAGCCTGCCACTCGGGGATGTTGTGCCGCAAAGCAAATCCGCAACTGCGTTGCCGCTTTCCATACCGCCCTGCCAAACATACATTATTGCGCCGATTTTGTCGCCGTAATGCGCAACCCAGCTCATATCAATAATGTTGCCGACATTCAAAAGGACAACAACCTTGTCAAAATGCGTGCAAACCTTGTCGAGCATTGCGATTTCGTCGTCAGTCAAAAGATAACTGCCATTTTCGTATTTACAATCTCTGTCCTCACCCGACGACCTGCCGATTGTAACAACGGCGGCGTCACTGCTGCGTGCGGCGGAAACAACGGTTGCGTCGCTGAGCGGCATTTCGTCATAATGAAACGGCCACTTGCCCCAAAAGCCGTGGTTTATCGGATTTTCATTTGAAAATTCGGTGTAAGCATCCGCAAGCGCCTCATTAAGTCTCAAATGCGCACAGTTGCGAACGCCTTCGGTTAGGCTGACACTATAGGGATAGTTGACATCACCGCCTGAGCCGTAGCCGACAAAAAAATAATCGTCGCTGCATCTGCCGAAAAGCGAAACACAAGTGCCGTCGGCAAACGGCAAAACGCCGTCATTTTTCAAAAGTACTGCACCGTCTGCGGCACTCTGTCGCAAAATCTGCGGCATACCGTCCGTGACAATGTGCTCAACGCCCGTTCTGTCAATTTCGCCCTGCGATAAATTGTTGACTATGTTTGCCATCATTTTGTTAAAAGCTTTTTTGATACCCATAATCTGTACCCCTTTTGTCGTTTGATGCTTAATTTCCCACCGAATCCGAACCTTTTCATTCACTTTAAATCATATCATAAATATAGGAAATAAGCAACATATTATTGGTGACTTATCAGTGACAATAATTTCTTAAAGTTTCTTAAAATTCATCAAATTCATTGACTTTTATATCGAAACTCGATATAACGAATAATCATCAAACATACAATATTTTATTGTGGGAGGAAATTTTTATGATCAGTATATTATTGACGCCGTGCTTGGCGGTCGCCGGGTGTTTAATTGTCAATGCAATAAAGTTTATTATAACTAAAAGGCTCGACAAAAGGCAGTTTGTTGCGCAACTGATGCTCTCGCTTTACATAGGGCTGTTGATTGCGGCGCTTATCACCTATGGGTTGCAAATAACAACCGGCGCAGGCGGAGCAGTGCGGATTTTGGGAATAAAAGAGCTCAGATTGCTGAATCTTGTGCCGTTCAAAACAATCTTTGCGCAACTTTCATCACACAGCATACGGGATCTGGCAAACTTAGCCGTAAACGCGGTGATTATGATGCCGTTTGCATTGTTGATAAAAAACTTATCCCCGAAAACAAAAAACATAACTTGCATAATTATTATTGCGGCATTTACCGCAGGGATTGAGGCAGTGCAATATTTTATCGGCAGATCGTGCGATATTGATGACCTTTTGCTGAATGTCGGCGGTGCCGCAATCGCATTAATCATATACAACAAAATTAAGAAAAGCAAATAATGCATATTCAAAAAGCCGCAGTCAGGCACACCGACTGCGGTTTTTCCATACAAAGAACAGGACCCGCGCGAATTAACGCACGGGTCCTGCCCATTAGGAGTAAATGGAATTTGGAAAACTATTTATTTAAAGAGTCCTTTTTTGACATATTCTTCGCTGCGGACATCGGTTACGGTGTAGCCCGTGGCACCAATGGCACTGCGCAATTTCTGCTCATCCAAGGGTTCTTTAGATACTATTTCTGCCATTTTTTTGGTGTGTGACGCTTTGACCTTTTTTACATCAAAATCCTTGCGAATTGTGTCGCAAATATGTGCCTCGCACATTCCGCACGCCATTCCGTCAATTGATAATGTTGTTTTAATCGTAAAGTGTCACCCTTTCTTTTCCTTTTTATGGCAATATCCGGCATTTGCGCAATGCGCGCAATTTGCCCCGCAGGTATTTTTGCCTGCTTTTTTGTCTTTAACAATCGAGCGGATAATCAATGCCACCATAAGGACAAGCACCGCAATAATGATGATTGTTAAATAATATTGTTGTAAGAATTCAAGCATTTAAGCCACCTTCTAATCTATAGCCGATTTGAGAAGATTATTTTGTTGACTTTGATTTTGATGCTGTTGCGCTTATTGTAAGTTTGTTGTCATCATACTTGTTCTTTCTGAAGAGCAGGTAGCAAAGAGCACCGATTGCTGCGATTGCAACGATAAGACCGATGATGCTGCCGTTGCCCATGAACATTGAACCGATTTGGTTAACAATAAGAGCAATTACATAAGCAAATCCGCACTGATAACCAACTGCAAACCAAGTCCACTTTGCATTGTTCATCTCTCTCTTGATAGCGCCGATAGCAGCAAAGCAAGGTGCACAGAGGAGGTTGAAGATAAGGAATGAATAGCCTGTTACGCCGTTGAATACATGGCCTATGTTTGTATAAACATCTGCGTCACCGCCGCCGTAGAGGATACCCATGGTACCTACGATATTCTCCTTTGCAACAAGACCGGTTACAGACGCAACAACTGCCTGCCAGTTGCCCCATCCGAGCGGCTTAAAGATCCAAGCGATTGCTCCGCCGACAGCGGCAAGAATTGATGAGGAAATTTCTTCCTCGCTGAGCATTCTGAACTGACCGTCAACAACACCGAAGTATGTTGTGAACCAAACAAGGATTGTTGAAAGTGTGATGATTGTACCTGCTTTTTTAATAAATGACCATCCGCGCTCCCAAGTTGAACGAAGAACATTGCCGAGTGTCGGAAGGTGATATGCAGGAAGCTCCATAACAAACGGTGCAGGATCGCCTGCAAATCTCTTTGTCTTTTTAAGAATGACACCTGAAATAATGATTGCTGCCATACCGATGAAGTATGCCGATGTTGAAACGATTGCCGAGCCGCCGAAAATAGCGCCTGCGATCATTGCGATGAACGGAACTTTAGCGCCGCACGGAATGAATGTTGTTGTCATAATCGTCATACGACGGTCGCGCTCATTTTCGATTGTACGGGATGCCATAACGCCGGGGATACCGCAACCTGTACCGATAAGCATAGGAATGAACGATTTACCCGAAAGGCCGAACTTTCTGAAAATACGGTCGAGAACGAATGCGATTCTTGACATATAACCGCAAGCCTCAAGGAATGCAAGAAGGAAGAACAATACGAGCATTTGAGGAACGAAACCAAGAACTGCGCCGACACCGGCAACGATACCGTCAAGAAGAAGTCCCGAAAGCCATTCCGGAGCATTTGCTTTTTCAAGAAGATTGCCCAAAAGAACAGGAATACCGTCAACCCAAACACCGTATGTTGTTGTATCCGGAGCACCGTAGCCCTCTTTATACGATGTATCCTCATACTGCTTAACGGCATTTTCAAGATCTGCCTTTGTTGTACCCGGATGTTGAGTTGTTTCGAGGGTTTCCTCATCCTCTGTTTCGTATGTTACCTTTGCGTCCGAAGGAGTAGCCGCAACAAGTTGACCAAGTGCTGATTTTGCGGTTGCGTCGTTGTAATCTTCGTTTTCAAGGTCAATGGCGTCTGCCATTTCATCTGTGCCGTATTCGGAAATAAATGCGTCGAGAATTTGGTCTGTATCGCCGTATTCCTTCGATGCCTCTTCATATGCGGCAGTGCCGTTGCCGAAGAGGTGATAGCCGTCGCCGAACAAGCCGTCATTTGTCCAGTCTGTTGCTGCTGCACCGACTGTTACCATTGAAATGTAATAAACAAGGAACATAATAACAGCGAAAATCGGAAGACCGAGCCATCTGTTTGTTACAACCTTATCGATTTTATCTGAAGTTGAGAGCTTATCGTGACTCTTTTTCTTATAAACGCTGTGAATGATAGATGCGATATAAACATATCTTTCGTTTGTGATGATTGATTCTGCGTCATCGTCAAGTTCGTCCTCTGCAGCCTTAATATCCTTCTGAATGTGTGAAAGAACATCGCTTTGAATGTTAAGCTGTGAAAGAACTTTGTCATCGCCCTCAAAAATCTTGATAGCGTACCAACGCTGTTGATTTTCCGGCATATCATGAAGAACAGCCTCTTCAATATGAGCAAGTGCGTGTTCAACTACGCCGCTGAATTTGTGTTGCGGAATTGTCGGAGCATCGCTTGCTGCCTTAACTGCCAAATCCGCAGCCTCTTTGATACCTGTGCCCTTAAGTGCCGAAATTTCAACGACAGGACAAGCGAGCTGGCGCGAAAGCTCTTCAATATTGATTTTGTCACCGTTTTTCCTAACAATATCCATCATGTTTACGGCAACAACAACCGGAATACCAAGTTCCACAACTTGAGTTGTGAGATAAAGGTTTCTCTCAAGATTTGTGCCGTCAACGATATTAAGAACAGCGTCCGGATGTCCGTTAATAAGATAGTTTCTTGCAACAACCTCCTCCAAAGTGTATGGAGAAAGTGAATAAATGCCCGGCAAGTCAGTGATGATTACATCACTGTGTTTTTTAAGCTTGCCTTCTTTTTTCTCAACCGTAACACCCGGCCAGTTACCTACAAACTGGTTTGAACCTGTGAGTGCGTTAAACAATGTTGTTTTACCGCAGTTCGGGTTGCCGGCAAGAGCAATTTTAATACTCATATGTAAATTTCCTTTCAAAAATGTAATTAGTCACAGCTAATTAGTTATCGCTAACCCTTAAGCCGAAGAAATTCAAACTATTTTGAGTGATTAATTATTCAACCTCAATAAGTTCTGCGTCATTTTTACGCAATGAAAGCTCGTATCCGCGAACTTTGATTTCAATCGGATCACCGAGGGGGGCTACTTTTCTTACATAGACTTCAACACCCTTTGTGATGCCCATATCCATAATTCTGCGTTTAAGAGCGCCTTCACCGTGAAGTTTTACAACTTTAACGGTTTCGCCGACCTTTGCTTGTTTCAAAGTTTTCATCCTTTTCCTCCTTTGATTGTTGTTAATAAACTATATTAAATAAATATTTTATTAGCCATTTCCTTGCTTATAGCAACTCTCGCCTCTTTAACCTTGACGATAATGTTTCCGTTTTGTTCTGTGATTACGTTAATCTCACTGCCGACAACAAAACCAAGATTTTCAAGATGTTTTTTAACCTCGGGCTTGCCGCCGATTTTTTTTACTATTGCGTCCTCACCCGATGAGGCTAATGTTAACGGCATCATATTGCTACCTCCCGACGGGTCAACCGTCATATCACGTTCATATATGCAGGTTAGTTTTTGCTAACCGTTGCGTCAAAATAAAGGTTAGTCCTCGCTAACCATTTATATATTACGCCTCGTTCAAATATTTGTCAAGAAAATTTTTTCAATTTTTTTGCATTTTAACGAAAGCATACAAAACGAAAAAATAAATTGACTTATATTTGGCATTATTTTATAATAAAGTCACACTAAACATACTGTTTTAACGAGGTACGGCAATATGACGAATTTCAAAAAATGGGCAAAAACCGCACCGCTCGGCTGGAACAGCTGGGACTGCTTCGGCGCCGCTGTTACGGAGTCGGAATTGCGCGAAAATGCCTGCTATATGGCAAAAAACTTGAAAAAATACGGATGGGAATACATAGTTTGCGACATTCAATGGTATGAGCCAAAGGCAAAGGACAACGATTACAACAATTTTACCGAGCTTTGCATGGATGAATACGGCAGGCTTATCCCTGCGCCAAACCGTTTCCCAAGCAGTGAGGGCAAAAAAGGCTTTAAGCCCATTGCCGACTATATTCACTCTCTCGGTCTTAAGTTCGGAATACATATAATGCGCGGCGTTCCGCGTCAGGCAGTAGCTCAAAATTGCAAAATCTTAGGAAGCGACAAAACCTGCCGTGACATTGCGCACCATTTTTCGGTTTGCTCATGGAACACCGATATGTACGGTGTTAAAAACTGTGCCGCATCACAGGAATATTACAATTCAATTGTAAATATGTACGCAAGTTGGGATGTCGATTTTATAAAGTGCGACGATATTTGTGTGACGGAGTTCAGACAGTGGGACAATCCGTACAGTGCCGATTATGAAATCGAAATGCTGCGCAAGGCGATTGACAACTGCGGCAGAGAAATTATTTTGTCGCTTTCGCCCGGACCGGCAATGCGTGAAAAGGCAGACCATCTTTGCAAAAACGCAAATATGTGGCGACTGACAGGCGATTTTTGGGATATTTGGGACAAACTGCACGATATGTTTGACAAGTGCAAGACCTGGGAGGGTGTGACCTCGCCCGGAAATTATCCCGACTGCGATATGTTGCCGATAGGCAGGCTTTGCAAACACAGCAGGTACCACGGACCGAACAACAGAATGTCGCAATTCACCAAGCCCGAGCATTACACGCTGATGAGCCTTTGGGGAATTTTCAAAAGTCCGCTTATGATAGGCGGCAATATGCCGGAGAATGACGATTTCACCCTCTCCCTTTTAACCAACGAGGATTATATGACGATGCACCGCGAATCATACGGAGCAAAAGAGATATTCCGCAATGAGAAAAACGGCAAAGGAACAGTCATTTGGTCTGCAAACGGAAAGAAATGCAAATACATTGCAATATTCAACACCGACACGAAAACGAGAAAAATTAAAGCCGACCTGACGGAAATTTTAATGCCGGACGAGCAATATTCGCTTTATGATATTTGGCAAAAAAGCGATGTCGGCAAATGCAAAAACAGCATAACCGCAGAGGTTGAGCCTCACGGCGCAAAGCTCTATAGAATATATTAGTAATTAATTACAATATTGATATATAATCACAACATAATAAAAATGCAAAGAAAAAAGGCGCGGCCAAAACGGTTGCGCCCTTTCTCTTTGGGTAAAATTTATGTAAAAACTAAAAAGCTATATATAAAAAGGTTGGCAAAATAAATTTACGCAACCTTAGTTGCCGATTAAATTTTATTAAAAACTTCATACGCTGAAGAATGCATATTCAATTCGGCAGGGTTTTCGGGAACCTTATTCTTTGCCATTGCGCCTTTAATCATAAAGAATGCAATGTCTTTACTGAGGCCTGCATAGTCAACATTGAGTATTTTTGAGCTGACATGCTTTGAAAAGAAATCAACAAGCGGACCCATCATAAAAGCTGTGATGATTGTGCCGATGCCGATATTTTTAACTCCCGAAATATCGCCCTTAATCAGTGAGGCTAAGCCGCCGCTGACCACAAGGCCTATCAAAACTACAAGGACATCCGTGATTACACGAGTCCATTTGTAAGAAATTTTTGTTGTTTGGTTAAGCATAAATCCAAGCGCATCGTATGGACCTACGCCGACATTTGAAACAAAAAAGAGAGAACAGGAAAAGCACAGAACAACTATGCCCGCCGCAAGCAGACAAATGCGAACCGCAATGCTATCACCGTGATCAGTAAGGAGAGGTCTGATCAAACCTTCAAAAAATTCGCACGAATATCCGACACCAACCATATTGAACAGTGTGCCCACTCCGACAAGTCCTCTGTGGGCAACAGCCACAACAAATACAATTATGACTGCGTTGATGATCATCTGGTATGTTCCGAAGCTAATTCCTATGGTTGAGGAAACATTCATATTCATTGATGTAAAGGGGTCAACACCAAATCCGGAAACTGAAAACAAAGCAATTCCAAAACCCATAATAATGATTGAAAGCAACGATAAAACGCAACGCTTTACCATATTGTGCTGAACAAACATATCTTTTATGTAGCCGTAAGCCTCGTTTTGAAATTTCTTCATAAGTAATTTCCTCATTACCCGATGAGCACTACATCCGCTCACCATATTTCCTCTCTTTGCCCACTATTATATACACCTCGTTTTAAAATGCAAGTGTTTTTTTCTACTTTCTATCTATGTAACATATTGCACAACATTCATTGCATAATTTTGTGCAATATTACCAATATTATTCCATCTGCTTTCCGAGAAATGCCGCCGCAACCTGAACAAGCTTAATGTCCGATTCCGTAGGCATAGTGTGGTTTTCGTCCTCTAAAAGAGCTATAGCGCCGCTGACATCACCGCCGTACATAATCGGATAAACGACCTCTGCCTTTCGGTCATAGCCCTCAATTGCGTTCATCGACGGAACGGTGTCGGTTTTGATATGAATTTGTCTGTTTTCCATCAATTCCTCAAGGCTTTTCGTTACTCGTCGCTCAAGCACCTCTCGCTTGCTGATGCCCGAAGCAGCAATAACATGGTCATTATCCATAATTGCAATAGGCAAGCCGCCGTTCTTATGCAAAACTTCAGCATACTGCGACGCAAAGGAGGAAAGCTCGCCGATGGGCGAATACTTTTTAAAAATAACTTCACCCTCCGCATCAGTATAAATTTCAAGTGGGTCACCCTCTTTTATTCTAAACGATCTTCTTATTTCTTTAGGAATAACGATTCTGCCCAAATCGTCAATCCTGCGAACAATACCCGTTGCTTTCATTTTA
>ULZT01038261.1_pt1 | contig 12999 bp, 8 predicted proteins | sample 1963371 | NCBI WGS metagenome assembly ULZT01 (sample SAMEA4835897, study PRJEB28245) | human gut metagenome | biome: gut microbiome; material: fecal sample | place: Denmark | collected 2008
ACGATCCATAATGAAATGCGGTGCAGGACCTCTGTCATAAATATCACCCAGAATATGTAAATGATCTACGACCAGGCGCTGGATCAGTTCTGCAAGCGCAATGATAAAATTCTCCGCACTGCCAATCTCAATGATCGTATTTACAATAGAATCATAATATGCCTCTTTATCGAGAACTTCCGCTTTCTCTGTGATCAGTTCTTCGATCACATAGGCATAATCTGCAGGAAGAGCTTTTCGTACTTTGGATCTGGTATATTTGGAGGCTGTTGTCTTACAGATTTCAATAAGACGGTAGAGAGTGATCTTATACCAGTTTTCCATATCTTCTTCCGTATCTTTGACAAGATCCATCTTCTCTTTCGGATAATAGATCAGAGTTGCCAGAGAACGCTTATCATTGTTACTTAATGTATGTCCAAACACATCATCAATCTTCTTTCTCACTGCACCGGAACCATTTCTGAGCACATGTGAAAACGCCTGATACTCCCCATGAAGGTCTGACATAAAGTGTTCCGTTCCCTTCGGCAGATTCAGGATTGACTGAAGATTGATAATCTCCGTAGATGCCTTTCCGATTGTAGGATAAATTTCTGCAAGTCTCTGTAAATATCTAAGTTCGTCTTTCTTCATATCCATCTCCTGTTATCATATATTATGATGTCAGGGCATTTTTTTGTTGCTGTCTGCACCATGCCCTGCAACACACTTTGCGGTCACAGAATTTATGCTCATCCTGTAAAGTCAAATAATGACATCTGGTTCGACTGCGGGATATCTCCGAATAATTTCAGATCATCCATCAGATCAATAACCGTTTTGCTGACCTTTGTTCTGTCGCGGAAGTCGTCTTTTGACAAGAATTTTCCCTGTTTTGCAGCATCAACCACTGCATCTGCCGCCTTATCTCCCAGTCCGTCAATAGTTGCAAGTGACGGCATCAGTTTCCCATCCACGATCTGAAATCTCTGTGCCTTGGCAGTATAAAGATCAATCGGTACAAATTCAAATCCACGTGCGTACATTTCCTGTACAATACGCATATCCTTCAGGGTATCCAGTTCTTTTTTAGATGCTGAATCACCTTTTTTGCGAATTTCTGCCATATAATACTCCAGGCGTTCCTTTCCCATACACATCAGCTCATAGGAGAACGCTGTGGCGCGGATACTGAAATATGCCGCATAGTATGCCAGTGGCTGAAACACCTTATACCACGCAATTCTGTACGCCATCATAACGTATGCTGCTGCATGAGCCTTCGGGAACATATACTTGATCAGCTTACAGGACCAGATATACCAGTCCGGAACTCCATGCTCTTTCATGGTCTCGATCCACTCATCACGAAGACCTTTTCCCTTACGGACGCTCTCCATGATCGTAAACGCAAGGCCACTTTCCACTCCTTTTCCGATAAGGTAGATCATAATATCGTCTCGGGTACAGATAGCTGTGGAAATGGTTGCCTTACCCTCCTGGATCAACACCTGGGCATTACCCAGCCATACATCCGTACCATGAGAAAGCCCTGCAATACGGATCAGGTCAGAGAAGTATTTCGGCTTGGTGTCAATAAGCATCTGCATGGCGAAATCTGTACCAAATTCCGGGATTCCCAGACATCCGAGCTTACATCCGCCAATATCTTCCGGTTCAATTTTCAAAGCCTTTGTACTTGCAAACAATGACATGACATCCCTCTGATCCAGGGGGACATCCCTGGCACTGATTCCCGTTAAATCCTCCAGCATTCGGATCATAGTGGGATCATCGTGTCCAAGTATATCAAGCTTCAGCAGGTTTCCGTCAATAGAATGGTAATCAAAATGTGTGGTGATAATGTCACTGTTCACATCATTCGCAGGGTGCTGGACAGGAGTAAATTTCTCAATCTCCTCACCTACAGGAAGTACGATAATGCCTCCCGGATGCTGTCCTGTTGTACGCCGCACGCCTGTACATCCCTGTACGATGCGGTTGATCTCACAGTAACGTTTATGCACACCACGCTCTTCAAAATAATTCTTCACATAACCAAATGCAGTTTTCTCCGCAAGCGTACCGATAGTCCCTGCCTTGAATGTCTGTCCCTTACCAAAAATAACCTCTGTATATCTGTGTGCATTAGCCTGATACTCTCCTGAAAAGTTAAGGTCAATATCCGGTTCCTTATCTCCCTTGAATCCAAGGAATGTCTCAAAAGGAATGTCAAACCCTTCCTTTTTCATCCTGGTTCCACATTTCGGACAGATCTTATCCGGCATATCACATCCCGCCATACCTGCATACTGCTTTACTTCCGGTGAATCAAAATCACTGTATTTGCAGTCCGGATTAGGACAGAGATAATGCGGCGGCAGAGGATTTACCTCTGTGATACCGGACATGGTAGCTGCCAGAGAAGATCCTACAGAACCTCGCGAACCTACCAGATAACCATCTTCATTTGACTTCCATACAAGCTTCTGTGCAATGATATACATTACGGCATACCCATTGGAAATGATTGAATTCAGTTCCCTGTCAAGCCTGCTTTCCACAATCTCCGGCAATGGATCTCCATACATTTCATGCGCTTTTGTAAAACAGATATTCTTCAGATCCTGGTCGGAATTCTCAATGACCGGCGGGAATTTGTCCGGATGAATAGGTGATATCTTCTCAATCATATCTGCGATCTTATTTGTATTTGTAATGACAACTTCTTCTGCTTTCTCGCTTCCCAGATAGGCAAATTCTTCCAGCATTTCCTCTGTGGTACGTAAATACAACGGTGCCTGCTCATCTGCATCTGAGAATCCGTTTCCGGCCATAATGATCCTTCTGTAAATCTCATCCTGTGGATCCATGAAATGCACATCACAGGTTGCAACTACCGGTTTCTTAAACTGCTCTCCAAGCTTAACGATCTTCCTGTTTATCTCCTTCAGGTCTTCTTCGGAACTGATCATATCATGCTTATCATCTGCTATCATAAATCTGTTATTTCCAACAGGCTGGATCTCCAGATAATCATAGAAATTTACCAGTCTGGCTATCTCAGTATCCGGTGCATTTCTCAGAAGTGCCTGATACAGTTCCCCTGCTTCACAGGCACTTCCCACCAGAAGTCCGTCTCTGTACTGCTCCAGCACACTTTTGGGAACACGTGGACGTCTGTGATAATACTTCAGGTGCGACTGACTCACTAATTTATACAGATTAATGCGCCCTGTCTCATTTCTGGCAAAAATGATCACATGGTAGGTCGGCAGTTTCCTGATAGTATTTACAGAAACAGCTCCCTGCTCATTCAGCATATCCACATCCCGGATATCACGCTCTTCCAGCATCTTTACAAACTTCACAAAAATCTCTGCAGTACATGCGGCATCATCTACTGCCCGGTGATGATTTTCCAGTGAAACCCCAACTGCTTTTGCTACCGTATCCAGCTTAAATCTGTTCAATGCAGGAAGCAGGAAACGGGCCATACCGACCGTATCTACATAAGTAAAATCATGTGCGATTCCCAGTCTGTCACAGTTTTTCATAATAAATCCCATATCAAAGTCCGCATTGTGTGCAACCATAACCGCATCCTTGCTGAATTCAAGGAATTTCGGAAGCACTTCTTCGATAGTCGGGGCATCCATGACCATACTGTCATTGATACTGGTCAGCTGTTCAATGCGAAAAGGAATCGGTACCTTTGGATTTACAAATGTGGAAAAACGGTCCGTAATCTCACCATTTTCTACCAGTACGGCGCCAATCTCTATGATCTGACAGGTCAGCGAAGAAAAACCTGTTGTCTCAATATCAAAGACCACAAATCTACCGTTCAGCTTCTGACCTTTTCCATTGGTCACCATACCTTTTAAATCATCTACCAGATAGCCTTCCATTCCATAAAGAACCTTAAAATCAGAATCCTTCGGCACACATCCACCCCAGGCATCGAAACAGTGATTTGCCTCCGGAAATGCCTGTACAACCCCATGGTCTGTAATGGCAATGGCAGGATGTCCCCACTCATAAGCACGTTTCACCAGAGATTTGGCATCCGTAACCCCATCCATATCGCTCATCTTTGTATGACAGTGAAGCTCTACTCTTTTCTGTGGGCTGGTATCTACTCTGGCAGTTGTAAAATTGGCAATTTTCTTAATCCCGGCTATAGATGCAATAGTCAGTTCACTGTCAAAACGGTCTACTGTTGTCACACCGCGAAACTTCAGAAAAGCCCCCTTCTTTACATGTTCTGTCACTTCCGGCACCTGTTCATTGCGCAAAAACATCTTCACAACAATACTGTCCGTAAAGTCTGTGATCGGGAAGATAAGAATTGTTTTTTCATTACGGATTTCTCTGGCTTCAACCTCCATAACCTGTCCGCGGACGATCACCTCACCCATCTCACCGGTAATCGTCTCAAGTGCAACAGGCTCTCCTTCGAAATCTCTTCCATAGATAACATCCGGATTGCTGTCCCTTCTGAATCCACCCCGGAAATCTCCCTTCCTGTTGTCTTTGCGGTCTGCAAATACAGCTTTTTTGTCCTTCTTTTCCTGCTGTCCCTTATCAGTCTTTTTCTCTGCTTTCTTCTCTGCTGTTCCTGCTTCTTCAGACTGAGCCGGCTCTTCATTCTTACTGTTTAATTTCGCATGACGGATTACATTTTCCACTTCCTGAGCGATCTGCACTGCTGCATTCTTACGGTACTTACTTTCCTGAGTCTCCCTGAACTCAAGTTCCACCTTTAAGTCCATTCCGCATCTTTCGCAGAAAACCTTCTGCAGATATTCGATCAGGATCCCGCTCTTTTCTCTGGCTATTACAGAATCAGGAAGGATCATATGAAGATCATTTTCTCCGGGAAAAAAAATCTGCGCCTGTCTGAACATATTGTATTCCAGCATATTGTAGCTGCGCAGTTCCAGTTCCATGCTGGATCTGTAAGTTTCCAGAAAGTTCTGAGGATTGTACTGACCGGAAAGGCGGAATTTCTCAATAACTGTAACTGTTACATTCAGTCCTGCAAAAATCTGTCTCTCTATCTGTTCTTCCAGTTCAAAGATATGCTTCTTATGAATCCAGCGTTCACTTTTTATATACACCCATATATGAGTTCTGGAAGGATTGCAGGACACTCTGGTCACAAAAACCATGTCCAGCAGTTCTTCCAGTTCTTTCTTCACTTTTAAGCTGGGAAATACGTCAAAAAAGTCTTTTTCCAAAATAAAATCTCCTCGTTGATCTGACAGGAAGTCTTCGTTCCAAATGTTACTTCCAGTTCAGAAGTTCTTCCCGCAACGTATCCAAAAGCTGATCTTCCGGAACTTTCTTTATGATCTCACCATGTTTGATCAGAAGTCCCACACCAACTCCGCCTGCAATTCCGATATCTGCCTCTTTTGCTTCTCCGGGTCCGTTTACCACACAGCCCATAACTGCTACTTTAATATCAAGCGGGATATCCTGCACCATGGTTTCTACCTTATTTGCAAGACCGATCAGATCGATCTGTGTGCGTCCACAGGTTGGACATGACACAACTTCTATGCCACCTTTGCGAAGCCCCAGAGTTTTCAGGATACGTTTTGCGGATTTAATCTCTTCTAAAGGTGCTCCTGTAAGAGAGACACGAATGGTATCACCGATTCCCTGATTCAGGATGATCCCCAGTCCGATAGCAGATTTAATGTTTCCGGAATAAAGAGTTCCGGCTTCTGTGATTCCTACATGAAGTGGATAATTCGTCTTCTCCGCGATCAGTTCATGAGCCTTTGCACACATAAGGACATCCGAAGATTTGATGCTGATCACCAGATTGTCATATCCCAGGTCTTCGATGATATGAACTTTATCCAGCGCACTCTCCACCAGTCCCTCTGCAGTGACTCCATGATATTTCTCCACAAGTTCTTTCTCAAGAGAACCACTGTTTACACCAACACGAATGGGTATTCCTCGCTCCTTTGCCACATCAACCACTGCTTTGATTCGCTCTGTACTGCCGATATTTCCGGGATTGATCCGGATCTTATCTGCACCGTTTTCCATGGCTGCAATAGCAAGACGATAATCAAAATGGATATCTGCCACAAGTGGTATATGGATCTGTTTTTTGATTTCCTTCAGTGCTTTTGCAGCTTCCATAGTCGGTACTGCACAACGGATAATATCACAGCCAGCCTGCTCCAGTGCCAGGATCTGAGCTACTGTCTGTTCTACATCTTCAGTTTTTGTATTTGTCATGGACTGGATTAAAATCGGGTTGCCGCCGCCAATCTTTCTGTCTCCGATCTGAATCACTTTTGTATGATCTCTGTACATAATTTTCCTCTTCTCTCATTTATAGCAATTCCATAAATTACTGCTGAACAGTTATCTGATTTCCAGAAGTTTTCTCTTCAGTTCTTCTTCCATGCGATGCATTTCCATCTCTGCTGCCTGTCTCTTCTGACGGCCTTCCATCTGGATCCGCATCACATCATCCAGAGTCTGGATCAAATCTGCATTTGTCTTCTGGAGTGTTTCAAGGTCAACTATTCCACGCTCTGATTCTTTCGCTGTCTCAACCGTTGCCATATGAAGTGTCTCTGCATTCTTTCTGAGAAGTTCATTGGTAATATCTGTTACCTGTCTCTGTGCCTGTGCCGCTTCTGCAGAGTGAGCAATTCCCAGAGCAAGCACCATCTGACTTTTCCATAATGGAATTGTGTTTACGATCGTTGTCTGTATTTTCTCAACCATTACCGTATCATTATTCTGGATCAGCCGGATCTGAGGCGCTGTCTGCATGGCAATCGTACGGGTAAGTTCCAGATCATGCAGTTTCTTTTCAAATCTGCTGCATTTCTCATCCAGGTCTCTGGCTGCCTGCGCGTCTTCGGGAAGCCCGCTCAGAGCTGCCTTATTTTTCATTTCTGCAAGCTTTCCGTTTCTGGTTTCTTCCAGTTTCTTTTTTCCGGCAAGGATATACATGGTAAGTTCTTTAAAATAATTCAGGTTCTGTTCATACATCTTGTCCAGCATAGCAGAATCTTTCATAAGGCGCACCTGATGTTGCTGAAGAGAATCTGTGATCTTCTCCACATTGGCTTGTGCTTTGTCATATTTGTTTTTCAGATTTTCAATCTTAGAAGTCTGCTTTCTGAAAAATCCAAAGAATTTTCCTTCCTCCTGTACATCGAAATCTTTCAGTTCTCCCACAACATTACTGATCAGTTCTCCAATCTCACCCAGATCCTGTGTCTTTACATTCTCAAGAGCTGTATCAGAAAAGTCCGCCATTTTTTTCTGGGTTCCTGCACCATACTGAAGAATCTGATTAGTATTCTCAATATCAATCTTTGCAGCAAAATCATTTACCATTTTCTGTTCTTCCGGTGTCAGTACAGGCACTTCTTCCTTCTGTGTCTGCTTTTTGGGGAGCACTTCTTCTTTCTTTTCAAACTCTCCAAGATCTGGCTCCAGTGTTAATGATGGTGTTTCCATTTCAAAATCTTTAAATTCGTTTCCCATGTCCTCTGCCGCTCCTTTTTATCCTTTTTTATTTTCAGTTCTTTTTCATTTTTGCAAAGTCATCATCTGTCAGACCTTCCTGTGCAAGCAGCGTATGAAGCACTGAAATATCACTTGAAACATCCCACGCAGTATCCTGAAAGGCAGAATCCAGAAGTTTTTCAAATGCCTGATTCAGTGTATCCAGTGTATCCTCTATCTCCTTTTTGGATGCCTGGATATTCTCTCCCTGCACAGGCTGCTGATCCATTTCTTCATATGCATCCAGCAGCTTTACTGTCATGGGCAGATAATAATTCATCAGTTTCTTCAGATCCGGAATAATCTCCGGATGCTTCTGCGCCCGTTCAAAAATCTTCTCCACGATCAGTTCCATTCTGGATATTTTTGCAGAAATCTCCACTCCAGGAATCGCATCGTTGCTCCTGTGGATCTTATCCAGAAATTCATTTCCTTTATCCAGCACTTCCTGCACTTCAGGCGGTGTGTTCTTTCTGTTTCTCTCCTGTTCAGCCTGATGTTTTTCTTCTTCCTGTTTCTTCTGCTCAAGTGCCTTCTGCGTCTGCGTATATTGCAGATAAGTCTCATTACTGGTGATCAGACAGGTTTCCTGTTCATCAATATGTCCCTGACGGAACCATCTGTCATCAATCATCTTTTTAATATCTTTTTTAACGAATTTCACCGGCTTATTTACTGCTGCAGATAATTGTTCAAAATTACAGTATGTGTGATTTCCCAGTGTATCAATATACTTCTGAAAACGTTCCAGTTTACCCAGTTTTTTAATGCCGCCTGCGAGAAGTCCCACTCCTGTCAAAGCTCCGACTGCCATAAAACAGGTTCCACCGGTCACAAGGGAACTCATATGCCCCACCGCTCCAAAGATGCTGAGGACCAGAGTTCCCAGTCCCATTCCACTGGCAAGAATTCCACCTGAAACAGCAATCATCATACCTTTCATTCTTCCCCCGGTGTTCCTTTCATAAAGAGTCAGCATCTTCTCTTTTGCTTTCTCCTTCTCAATCCTCTGACGTTCCTGCTCCTGTTCACGCCTGCGCTTTTCTTCAAATTCTTTTGTTTTATTGCGGTATACCCCGGAATCACCGGACTGACTGTTTCCGGTTCCAAATACATTATTCAGACCATTTTTGATTGCCTCGCTTCCGGAATCTACAGCAGAATTTACTGCGCTGTTAACAGTCTGTCCCACCGTCTGCTTAATATCCTCGGTCATCTGGCGGTAATCTTTAGTAGAAACTGCTGTGTCTATGATCTTTTTTATTTTGTCTCCAAGTTCTCCTAATTCATCAAAATTCTCGCTCATATTTTCCTCCATTTTCTATTCCATATTATAGCGAAATCCTCTATAAAAAACAAGACTGGCGGATTTTTTGTTACTGTATGTGAACAGTAACGATTTTTCAATTTTTCATTAAAATTGGAAATTTCCCATTGAACTTAGCAGACAAAAGTTTTACAATGGTAAAGAGATAAACAGTAATCACACTTGTAAATACTGTAAATATGTGTGAACGGAGGAAAGATTCATTATGGAAAAAAAGAATATCGACTGGAGCAGCTTAGGCTTCGGTTACGTACAGACCGATTATCGTTATGTATCTAAATTCAAAGACGGCGCATGGGATACCGGAGAACTGACAACAGATCCTAATGTAACACTGAACGAATGTGCAGGTGTTTTCCAGTATGCGCAGACAGTTTTCGAAGGAATGAAGGCTTACACTACAGAAGACGGACATATCGTTACTTTCCGTCCTGACTTAAATGCAGAACGTATGGCAAACTCAGCAAAGAGACTTGAGATGCCTGTATTCCCGGAAGACCGTTTTGTTGATGCAATTGTTCAGACTGTAAAAGCTAACGCAGCATATGTTCCGCCATACGGTTCAGGCGCAACTTTATATGTTCGTCCATATATGATGGGTACTAACCCGGTTATCGGTGTAAAACCTGCTGATGAGTATATGTTCCGTGTATTCACTACACCTGTAGGACCATACTTCAAAGGCGGTGCTAAACCAATCACAATCCGCGTCAGTGATTTCGACCGCGCTGCACCTCATGGAACAGGTCATATCAAAGCAGGTCTTAACTATGCAATGAGCTTACATGCAATCGTAGATGCTCACAAGAACGGATTCGATGAGAACATGTATCTTGATGCAGCTACACGTACCAAGGTAGAAGAAACAGGCGGTGCTAACTTCATCTTCGTTACAAAAGACGGCAAAGTTGTCACACCGAAGTCCAACAGTATCCTTCCTTCTATCACACGTCGTTCCTTAATCTATGTTGCCAAGGAATACCTGGGATTAGAAGCTGAGGAAAGAGAAATATACTTCGATGAAGTGAAAGATTTCGCTGAATGTGGTCTCTGCGGTACTGCTGCAGTTATCTCTCCTGTCGGAAAGATTGTTGACCATGGCAAAGAAATCTGCTTCCCAAGCGGAATGGAGAAAATGGGTCCGGTTATCCAGAAACTCTATGACACATTAACAGGTATCCAGATGGGACGTATCCAGGCTCCGGAAGGATGGCTGAAAGTTATTGAATAAATAACATCTGACTGCCAGACAGTTAACGTCTTTCAACATCAGAAGAATTGTTGCTGTTCATACACTGCTATCCCACTGAGAACGTAATGAATAGTAACGTAGATTTTCACTATACAAAAACATCCCTCAGAATCAGTTTAAACACATTCTGAGGGATATTTTTTTCTTTTACATCACTGGCTTTTCCGGCTCTGCTTTGTTTCTTCTATTTCTTTCTCTCATACTTCACAAACTGATACTCCAGATCAAAGTATGTCTGCTCATCGCTCTCTCCCGTAATTTCCCATTCATCATCTTCGTCCAGATTTGGGAAATGACTGTCTGCTTCATATGCAAAGTCAATCTTTGTCACATGAGCTACATCACAGTACGGAAGCATCTGCGCATAAATGCTGTCACCACCTATACAGTAAACATCTTCTGCCGGATATTTCTTTATCTCTTCCAGTGCTTCTTCAATACTGTGTACTATGATCGCACCCTTTACCTCATATTCTTTATTGGATGTGATCACAATATTGATCCTGTTTTTAAGCGGAAGTCCGTTTGGAAAACTTTCCAGAGTTTTTCTTCCCATCACTACTACTTTTCCACTTGTTTCCTCACGAAACATCTTCATATCTGCCGGAATACTTACCAGAAGCTGGTTGTTCTTGCCGATTCCCCAGTTTTTATCTGCTGCTACGATAACATTCATTTGAATTTTCCTCTCTTGATTTTATATTGTCAATTTAAGTCAGGCGAATAAAATCATCCGCATTCGCTACTTGCTCATAACCAGATAATTGCTCCACAGTTTGGTTAAACGGCAATCGGAATATTCTTAATCTGCGGCCATGTCTCATAATTCTCCACGATCAGGTCATCTGTTGTAAACTGATAGAAATCCTTCACTTCCGGATTCAGTTTCACAACAGGTGCAGGATATGGTTTTCTCTGGATCAGTTCCTTTATCAGCGGGATATGACGGTCATAGATATGGCAGTCTGCCACTACATGAAGCAGTTCCCCTGCTTCCATATCACATACCTGAGCCATCATCATAAGCAGAAGTGCATACTGACATACATTCCAGTTATTCGCTGCAAGGATATCCTGTGAACGCTGATTGAGGATTGCATTCAGAGTCAGCTTATCGTTCCCCGGTGTCTGTGTCACATTAAATGTCATGGAATATGCACAGGGATACAGATTCATCTCATGGAGATCCTGATGCACATAAATATTGGTCATAATTCTTCGGCTGAACGGATTATTTTTCAGATCATAGATCACTCTGTCTACCTGATCCATCATTCCTTCTTTGTACTGATGTTTCACGCCAAGCTGATACCCATATGCCTTACCGATAGAACCACTCTCATCTGCCCAGCTGTCCCAGATATGGCTGTGAAGATCATGGATATTGTTGGATTTCTTCTGCCAGATCCAGAGGATCTCATCCATGGCACTCTTTAACGCTGTACGTCTGAGTGTCATAGCCGGAAATTCCTTTCTCAGATCATATCTGTTTACCACTCCGAATTTCTTGATCGTATATGCCGGAGTTCCATCCTCCCACACAGGGCGGACTTTTTCTCCTTCCGTACTTGTCCCGTTTTCCAGGATATCCTGACACATTTTTATAAATACATCATCTGCGTAACTCATTTTTCTTTACACTCCTGTTTTTCTGTTTTTTATATTGTTTCAGGTCTTACTTTAATCCCCTTTCTGCTCATGTAGCAGCCACAGTTTCTTCTCCAGACACCGAAATTCCACTCTCGTCACATCTGCACAGTACTCTCCGTCTGCATGGAGCACCATTGGCTTATCCAGAATCAGGCGAAATCCTTTTTCATTTCTGATAGTAAAACCATTAATATGCTCCTGCTTTGCAGCAACCAGAAACGGAAGCAGGAAAAAAGTCTGCCATTTGGCGATTCCGGATGCACTGCCAAGCGAGAGCAGACCGTCCTGCACCGATGCATGAGGTGCCATAGGAACCCCTCCGCCTTCTGCCGGCAGATTCATAGCTGCCACAAAGATCATCTTCGGAAGAATATAGCCTCCATGTTCTGTCACCACCTTTGCATTGGCCGTCTCCATGGTAAAAAGAGACTGCACCGTCAATGCAAGATATGTAAGCTTACCCAGATGGAAACGGTTTAAAACCTGTTTCAGTCTGGAATGAAGTGCTTTTTTACACACAAGTGCATCCAGTCCCAGGCCGGAACTGATTCCAAAAATCCGCGGCTTCTCACAGCCTTCCCAGCTTACCTGCCCCAGATCTATCCTGTAAAGTGCTTCACCTCTCTGATCCTTTCTGATACAGGCACAGATTTCCCTCAGGCTCTCCTTCGGTGTTTTCGGCAGTTTCAGATTTCTGCCAAAATCATTCCCTGAACCAGTGGGGATCACGCCAAAACGTACCTTATCAAAGTCAGTAATACCATTCAGGACTTCATTGATCGTACCGTCTCCCCCAACCACCAGCAGATAGACAGGCTCTTCACCCTTCACCCGGGAAATCTGCTCAGCCAGTTTCGTGGCATGCCCTTCATATCTGGTCATATGGGCTTCATATTTTATTTTGTATCCCCGAAGCAGACACTGTGTCTCATTCCATACCCTGTGTGCCTGCCCTGTACCCGCTCCATTATTTACAATAATCTGTATCCTTCTCATTCTTCCTCACTTATACATTATATTTATTTTCTGCCGTTTCTTCTATCTCATTATAAATGCCAATACCTATACTATACAATATTTACCCATCACATACAAGACTTCGAAACTGCGAAATCCTCTTTCGTTACAATTCTATGATTTTGTCAAAAAGTCAAAATAATATATAAATCCATCAAAATATCGAAAGCATTTTCTCCATAAAGTGTTTATTATATATTTATACAATATAACTATA
>ULZT01022142.1_pt1 | contig 12885 bp, 20 predicted proteins | sample 1963371 | NCBI WGS metagenome assembly ULZT01 (sample SAMEA4835897, study PRJEB28245) | human gut metagenome | biome: gut microbiome; material: fecal sample | place: Denmark | collected 2008
GCGTCGCCGTCAATTGAAACAGACAGCTTATAATCTGACATTATGTAACCTCCTTTTTTCTGTACGGAATGTGATTGGCTTTATAGATTTTTTCGAGCCAATTGCCATCTTTTTTATTTGCCTGAGCGATGATTTCTTTATCATTGCGCAGTTTTTCCTTGTCAAGTGGCTGATTGACTTTGCGGAAAAGCGATAAGGCTCTTTGCTTTTTACTTCTGTTGGCGTTATAAACCGCCTTAAACACAGCGTTGTAAATGTTGTAGGAGTCGGTTATCGTTTTGTTTTCCCACGCTTTATAAATAAAAGCACGCTCTTTTGGCGTGAGTGATTCATAGTCAGCCTTTGAATATCCAAAATTAACGGCAAAAAAAGCGAAGTCAATTTCGCTTTGAAATTGCTCCGCTTCTCTTATATAATCCGAATCGGTATTTCCGTCGGACTTAAAATATTCAAAATCTATCAGGCGCCTTGGAAGAAAAAAGGGCAGTCGCGTTCAAGCGCTGTCAACACTTCGGAACATAGCTGTGTATAGCCAACCTCAATAATCATCTCATCCGCAAGCTCCTGCGCCTTAACCGGCATAAGAAACACATCGGCGCCCTCTTCCTTAAGGCCGTATGTAAGATATGATTTTAGGTCGGTTATTCCGAAATAACCGCTTGTGGTTTTGATTTGAGCCATTGTCGGCAAAGAGGTTTGAGCCTCAATCATCTCAATGCGCTTAAGGTTGTATTTAAGTTCGTAATTTTTTTCGCCGAATCTTATCATACTGTGCCTCCTTGTTCGTTACTGCCTGCTGTTGTGCCCTCCGGCATAGCGTCATCCGTCATGGTGATACTTGCAAGGTCAACGAGTTTGCCCTTGCCTTCAAGTGTCAATGAGTAAGTCATTGCATCATCATACGGAGCCTCAATCGGGTAATCCGTAATGCAAGCCAATCCGCCGAACATTCCTTTTTTCGCCTTGCGGTTAATAACCTTGATAACAACAGCGTCGCTGTTTTCAAAAGCGGTCGAAAGAATCTTGTGTGACTCGTCGGAAGCGACCCAAAGACCGTCCGTGTCAATCGACCACTCTTTAAGGCCGGCAAGCTTATCTTTCCAACCGCCTTCGGAATCCTTCGAGTTGATTTCGATTGAATCAGCGCTCCTGTTGATTGTTAATGACTGCTGACCGCCGATTGCAAGCAGCTTTGTGCCGTCTGCATTCCACACAGCGAGCAAAATGTCCTTGCCTGCTGTTGCCTTTACGGATGAATCGTCATAATAAGCCTTGTTGTCGAACGGCTCGGCGTGAAGTTGTAAATTGAGTTTGTTCATTCTTTATCTCCTTACTTAATTTTGTAGCCGTAGCATACAGTAAACTCATATGCTACAATAGCGTGTTTTTCATTTGTTTCATCAGTTTGAATATTTTGCAGTCCTGCATTTGACTGCAAAAGCAACTCAAAACCGCGAGGGAGGCTGATTTCTGTTGTCAATGCCTCCTCTAACTTTTGAATAAGGTCGTAAATCTCGACCGATGATGCTCCCGGAGTTGCTATCGCGTGAATGAACACGGTGAACACATCCTTGAACATCAATTTGTTTTTTTCGGGTCGTTTTGAAACGACCTCAGCAAAATAAAACGGACTTTGCGCATCATTCGGCACGGCGTCATAGCACCGCAAGCCCGTTTTTTCCTGCACTGTTTTTTGTACCGCCGATATTAAATCGACCAATCCGAGTTGTGAAAACATTAGCCTAACTCCTTCTTTATTGCCTTAAGCAAATCATTGCGGTATATGGGCTGTTGCGTGGCAACATTTCGCTTCAAAAAATATTGCCCCGGAACATAGCCGCCGTTGACGGTCCTGTGACCGTATTCGACATACGGCGCGTACTCCTTGGTATATCCCATTTCCTTACCGTCAGATGATGAATGTCTACGCAGTTCACCCGAAGCCACGGGAGTGCCACCCTCGGCTCTCGCTCGGTTAAGCATTTGCGTCATTGATTTGAGTGCAACGGCGTCAAAGCGAATTGAGTTCATTGCTATGAGCTTTGCCTCGAGTTCGTCAACGCCGTGCAGTGTTAATTTGAATGCCATTACCTCACCGCCTCACTATAAGCAGCACAAAACGCCGCAGGTCGATTCTTTCCTCAACGCGGTAAGTTACGCCCTCGAACTTGACAAAATCGCATTTCGGGGCATTAAGGCTCGTACAACGCAGTAACAACCGCCGTGTATCGGCTGTAACCGTTCTGCCGTCAAGCTGTGCCTTACTTTCGTCAGAGGGCGTAAAGCGGGCAAATACGCTTTTTTGCGTTTGAGGCAGACAAATAACATTGCCGAGTCTGTCAAGCGCGTTGACAAGTACCTGCTTTCCGCTGTTATCGAGAACTGCCGCGCCGTCGCTGTCCGAAAGCGGCGTACTGTCGGGCAAGTTTGAAATCAGCTCGCATTTTTTCCAAATCATAAGAAATGCACCGCCCCTTTTTGCTTTTCGATATAGGCATTAATCTCGTCGGAGTATTCCGACAGAATGTCATTGACAAACGAGGTGCTGACCGTGCCGTCACCCTCGCTTGCAACGCCCTCAAAATACAACCGCCGGTGCATTTTGATGACGGCGTCGGCGGCAATTGATATGAATTTTTCGGGCAAAGTGTCAACAGCTAATCGAACACAAAGGCGGTCTGACACGGTGGCAATATATTCCTTAAGGCGGTTTTCAATCACTTCTTCGTCATCAAGGATATTTTTGACCTTATCAAGAATCAATTCCTGCGTGTTCATTACCGCACCTCCTGCCGTTAATTTTTGTCTGCTGCTTCGCTTACGGCGGCTTGAATATCTGAAAGAACAATGCCGTCGAGGCGTTCGGGATAAAGAGTAACAGCTAAAATAAGCAATGTTTCACAAGATGCGTTGTCTGTCTTACCGGTATGAATCATACCGATTATGCCGCTTTCGTCGGTTGTAAATGCGAAATGTTTTTTAACTTCGCTTGCGGTGACATCAATATAAACACCGTTGAGGTTTTGCTTTGCTGTTGCGATAACCTTACCTTGCGGAACGCTGTTACTTACAATAACAGTGCCAAGCCCAATAAAATTTGCAATGTATGACAAGCCGAATGTGGTTTGCATTGTAACCTTTGCCTGACCGAGATAGCCGGCAACATCAAGCGGATTAACGAAATAAACGGCGTCAACATCCTCATCCTTAAATAAGCCGTTGAGCACAGCCCAAGCGTTCGCCATTGAAGCCTGCAATCCTACACCGCTTGTCTTGGCTGTGCCGGCGGCAAGCATGTCGAAAAACTCACCCTTAATACTCTTTTGAACATTTGAAATGAGCTTACTGTCGGTTTTATTGACAGCGTTGTCATATCCTCTTGAAAGAATAGATTCAATTGATGTGAGCTTGCGGTATTTCTTGATGCCGAGTGTCACTGTTCTTGCTAATTTACGAGTAACCTTGGTAAGCGGAATAATTTCACCCTCGCCTACCTGCTCCGGTGTGTTTTCAACATCGGTCTTATAAATGCGAATCTCGGTGCCTGCTGGAACCGGTGTCAATTCGGCAATGCCGAGAAGGTCTGTAAGCTCGGTAATGTTCTTATTGATTTTGCTCACATGGTCGATTGAAATCGCAGGTGCAATGTCGCTCGAAACTGTGGAATTTGTTTCGGCAGCACAAAGCTGAAGTTTAATTTTTTTAATTTCCTTGTTCATGTTATAATTCCTTTCTTATTGAAATAATTCGATATTTTCTTTAATAGCCTTTTGACGGGCTTTTGTGTCCTTAATTTTCATTATGTCATCCTTGGTGATTGTTCCGTCTGTGCCGACTTTCGGCGATTTGCCTTTTAATGCATCGGCAACGGCGTTTTTAACGCTGTTTTTGAAAAGTGAAACAAAAGCGTTGACGGCTTTCTTTGTGCCCTCTGCATCGTCCGTAACAAGCAGTTTTACGATTTCATCGGGGGCGTTAATGCTCTCAGCAGAAAGCATTTCCCTTGCAGTTGACTGCATTTCGCCCATTGATTTTTCCTTAAGGAGCTCGTCAACCTGCTTTTGGAGTTTGTCGCGCTCATACTCGGCGCGCTCCTGCGCATTCATCTGTGCGAGCCTTGCCGCCTCGTCGCTTTTTCCTTTTTGCTTTTCCTCAAACGATTTGAGTTTTTCATCAATCAGGCGATTCAAATCCTCCTCGGTGTATTTAGGCTTTGATTTATCATCTTTGCCATTGCCGTCATCAGATTTGCTTTTGCTGTCGGTACCCGACTCACCGCCGTTATCTGCCTTGCCTTGGTTTTGGTTGGCTTGGTTTTGTTGGTTGCCTTGGTTGTCGCCGTCATCAGAATGAAGCTGTAAATTGATTTTTTGAACAATTGCTTTGTTCATTGTTTTTACCTCCGTAAATAAAATATAACGCTATGCAAAACAAACATTTTGCGGATAGTTGGCTGAAAGCAGTTCCAATCCGTTAATGAATGAATTGACAAGCAAACGCCCTTGGGCGCTTAATGTGCCGTATTCGATTATTGTTACATCCGGGCAAAAAGAAAAGCCCACAGTGTCATCCGTGAGCCTTTCTATGCTGTTTTGCAGGTTGTATATCAATATTGAAACGGCGGCGCAAACTATATCGTGCCCTTTTTCGGCATAGCCTGCGTGGCCTGATACGGTTATCTGACCTTTTTTGCGTTGTACTGTTATCACACCATTAATCACCTCCTTTAAGGCATAATAAAAGCACCGTGCTTTTCGCATGGTGCTTAATCTTTGTTTTTCTTGTTGTTTTCGAGAAATTCGGAAATATTTTGAGCAAGTATTTTTTCTTTTTTTTCGAGTTCCTCATCAGAGGGCCTTGTTTTATATAATTCTACTAATTGTTTAATTGTCAATGTATCGTCAAAGTATTGGTCATCAATATTTGATGTATTTGAACCCATATTTTACTCCTTTTTTTAATAAGCTATCACAAAATTTGTTTAGCAATTCAAAATTTTTGCTAACATCAAAATCATGATTTAGACTAAATTGTTCAATGCTTTCTGTCAAAAATTTTTCATAATCTTTCAATCGTGATTTCTTTGTTTTCATAAGGACAGTAACACTACCGTCATTTGCCAACGCTTCAACAGCAAGCATCTTATCTCTGTTTAAGAAATTGAATATATCTCCCGGACTCAACACGCCACAATCGGGGTGATTATGTATTCCATAATACAACTCATTGACATCACTCATTGCTGTTTTCCCATTGATTCCTTCAATAATTGAATATGGTTTTAAATTGTCAAGTCGAACAATCAACGAATTTTCTTGACCTGTCGGACTATTTATAAGGCTTTGCAACAGTCTTTTGCGCTCATTGTAGATAAAGAGGTTTTGAGCATTTGAAAACTCATCAAACTTTATAAACGGCACAAGGTCGATTGATTCTTGTGTTACGGGGTGATTAAACGGATTACTGCCGTCATCTATCATATTAGCATTTTGACGGAAAAATTGCAATATCTTATCGGGATTTTTGCTGTGCCTTTTTACATAATCGTCCTGCCATTTGTCCCAATCCTCAACATAAATTTCAAAGGTGCAACGGCACCACGGATGCAGAGGTGGGAAATTGACACCGGGTGTGCGGTCCTTGATATAAAACACCTGATGCGATATATCGGCGCATTTAGAGCACACTTTGCCGTCGGCGGCAGTTGATACTTTGTACTGTTCAAAGTCCTCTTTGAACGGTTGCATCGTTGACTCTGCCATAACATATGTGCCCTCGGTATAAACGAGTCGGTAGGCATCGTTTTTGTTGACCGTCAAAAATCTATTTTGCAGGGCGGCTGTCAGTTTTTGATAAGAGTCGCCGCGTGCTATGCCGGACGCAAAGTCATATTTGAGATAATTAATCAGCTTGTCGGCATTGTCCCATATAGTTTGCGAAAAATCTTTTCCGTTTGCCCACGGAACGCCGACGAATAGATTTATAACATCGGCATTTTCGGCATAAAAATTCTTGCCGAAGCCGAGTGCTTCCTGCGCGGCATTGACACCTTTTAGCGCTTGACGACGCAGGTGCTTGTCTAACTCCGCTTGCGTGATTGCTCCGATGTTATATTGATGAAGCATTATTGAACACTGCAAGCCCTCTAATCGGTCTAATTTGTAAATACTTTTGCGGATAGGCATTAAATCGGCATACTGCGGATATTTCTTCGCAAATTCATCACAATTACGCATCAGGAGCTGACGCTCCTCGTTTGATAAAGATTCTTTCAGCGTTCGATATTTAATTACTCCGTTTTCGCCGTATTTTTGATAATAAGCGGCTATATCCTTATCGAGGCTTGCCGACTCCTCACTGTAATATGTAATAAGGCGACGCTTTAACGCTGCCTCATCCTTTTCAAGCCCTGCATAGAGCTGTTTTTGCCTTTCACTCCAATACATTAATCGTCACCCGTCGAAAAGCCGATTAAGCGGTCTGTCGGATAATCGGTGTTGTATGCCTCCTCATCCTTTTCCTTCTCAATCTGTTCAAGTTCGGAATCGACATCGTTGACAACAGAAAGCACCGACAAGCGCGTTTTGTTGGATGTGATGCCGGCGAGCTTGCCTGCTGTATCTGCCTCATCGGAGAGATTTGCCGGGTAATTTCTCGTGAATTTATAGTTGATTTTCATCCAATCGTTTTCGGCTATTCCCGATATGAGATTTGAAAATAACACCTTGTAGCGCCTGTTCAAGCCTGCTGTAAACTTTCTTTGTTTAGCTTGGGCAAGGTTATCCATAGCAAGCAGTTTGTATTTGAGTGCAATTCCGCTTGATGTGCCGAAATTCTCGTCGCTGATGTTTGCAACCATTGACATGGAAAAAATGAGGCGTTCGAGCCGTTCCAAATGGTGCTCCTGCGTTTCATCTGCGGAGGGTTTGTTCATAAAATCAACCTTTATTTTGTCGCTGTCCCCCTCGAAATTGATAATTCGGTTATTCTTGATAAACTGCGCATCGCCGTTATCAAGCTTCGTGCCGAGTATTTTCATATACGCGTCGCCGAAATAATCGATTTCATTTGCCTTTTCGCTTAAACCAAGGTTGAATGAATCAATAAGGCTCATTATGCCCTCATATAATCCGATGCGCTCGGCGTTCTCTACATATTCCGTTGCAGGCACATCGGCAAATCCGTGCGCCTTTTCCTCGGGGCTGAAAACAAGGTTGCCGCCTTTGACGGTAAACCAACGGACCACTGAATTGTCCGACACACTGCCGTGCTCAATATTTTTGGCGTCGAGATAATAGCGGACAAAATAAAGCGGCTTTTCTCTGACAGAATCGTCATATATCATAAACGAATTGGTCGGGCTTAAGTAGCAAATACCGAGCTGATTTTTTTCATCAATGAAATAAAGCTCGTTGCCCCTGCCGAACATATCCATTAATTTTGACAGTTCGGCGTTTAGGTCGTCGATATTGTTATAAGCGTTAATGAAATCGAGTCTTTCCTTAAGGGCGTCATCCGCGCAATCATACTTAATCGGCACGCCGAGGAAAAAGCCGTTCATTGTGTCGGTTATGTATTTGGCAAAGTTTGCGGCAAGGCGGTTGTCCGGCTTGTTATCCTTCTTTTTCGGCATATGAAAAATATCGTAATCATTTTCGTATGCCCGCTGCAATTTGCTGTATTTTGAGAGCGTGATTTGCTTGTTTTTATCAATAAACTTTTTTAAAATTGCGGGAGTCAGCTCGGCATCCTCCGGCATTCTGAATATCTTTGTTAAATTGTATGTTTTTGTGTAGTCATAATAGCTTGAATCACTCATTGATTAAAATCCTCCTGATATACGGTTGAGTTTGGCGCTTGATGTCAACTGCCTTATGAGGCTTGCGGCGGAGTCTGGAGCGTCATCGTGTGCCGCCGTTTCGCTGTAATCAAGTATTTGATTGATATACTCGGGGTCAGTTGCCTCAATCCACTTGATATTGCTCCAAGCGTCTTTGAGATATGTTGTAATTTTGATGAATTTATTTGTCGATTCGTGATACGATTTGCAAGGCCTTCCGCGCTCGGTGATTTCCCTTTTCAAATAGCCTTTGTCGGCGTTGGTTTCGCACCATACTGTGCCGGCAAGGTATTTGTCGAGGTAAGCCTCTATCTCGTTTAGGCAATCGCTTACATGGCGGTCAAAAAGCTTACCGAAGCCGATATAATGAATACCGTTTTCATCCTTAATTTGCTTAAGAATTGTAAACGCAGTGTAATCCTGACCGCTGTATCGTGCGTCAATATGAGCCACACCGTTATAAAGACTTTCAACATCCGATGTAAACTGTGGGCTTGCGAAAACCGCGTCGCTGTCGGCGATGTGCTTTAACTCATAGTTGGCGGCAAAAAGGCTATCCGTCATTGCGTTGCGGATAGCCTCTAATTTTTCTCTTGTAATAAGCCCGGTGCTGTAGCAATCATACCTTGTGACATTCGGCATTATTGATATAGCGTCCTCTTTGTGCCACGGTGTGCCGGTATTAATGAATCGACCGTCACGGTTTTTAATATTCTGCAATTCCATATATTGCAGGCGCGTAAGCTTGCGTTCTGCGGCGCTAATGCGGTCCTTAAGATTGACTATATCGTCGGTCACAACAACATCGGCGTGCTTGCCGGTGATTGATGTGCCGATACCAAGACCTATAAGCTGACTTTGACCTTTAATCGAAGTACACAAATTTGTGTGAATTTCGCTGTCGGTGCTCTTTGTTAAAATGAGTTTTTTGCCGTATAGCGTATAAACAATTTTTTGCATACAGCCTGCTGCAAGAATTTTTTGGACTTGTTTAACAACCTCTTTGGTGTCCTCATCTGTCTTTCGGAAAAAAATAACGAACTTATTCGGAAATAAGACAATAAAAAGCGCTAAAAACAATGACAGCACTGTTGTTTTGTATGAGCCGCGGTGCGCAAGGAGCGTTTGGTCGTCATCACGATATAAAAAATCGCGCAACCACTTATTGTGCAGCTGCGTTAAATCGTGAAATCCTACCCAATGCCCTACCTTATACGGCTCGTAGTAAAGCAAATCAAGTATTTTCTTTTTTTCGACTTGCAAAATACTCTTCCATTTCTTTTAATGAGCTGTCATCCGGGGTTGATACCTCAACCCTTTGGATATAATCGCCGTCCATTTTGTTGAGAACATCAATCGCCCTGATGCGGCATCCTGTGTCCTCTGCCTCCCGTTCGGCTATTTTGGACAGCGTAATCATCCTGTCCGTTCTGTGCATTATTGCTTTATTATCTAATTCTTTTTTTAGAAATTGGTACCTTTCCTGAACCTTACCACTGTTAAACAAAGCAGAAGCCTTTGAATCAACAGTCGAGTCTTTCCACTTTACCGAGGACGGAAACGCAGTACGATAAGCCTTGCGTTGAGATTGACCTTTCAGTAACTGTCTGATAAAAATATCCTGCTTGGCTGTGATTTTTTCGCTTTTTTCTTTCATAAATTCACCCCTGTAAATAAAAACAGCCGTCGGTTTCCCGGCGACTGTCATTTTTCGTCAATATCATAATAGCACACCTCAATGTGTTTTTGTGTGTTTTGTTGTGTTTTTTGCGCAAGTTTTTATTGACTTTTCAAATTCTCGTTTTGCTTTGATATGGAGGTGGCGCGTCCACTCGTATGTATAGCCGATTGACTGCGATATTTCAAGCAGACTTTTATTTTCGACATATCGCTCATAAAGAACCTTTTGCAGTGTACTGTCGCCGATATTATTAATAAGGCTGATTATTTCGTTCTTTTCTTCTTCGGCGGCGACTCTTTGCTCCTCGAGTTCCTCCTTAAGTACAACAATGCGCGTGATGACGCTCGACATCTTATCGTCTGCCGACGAAAAAACGACCTCTTTGGTGGTGTCAACGCCCATTGAGTCGAGAATTTCATATAACGATTGAATTTGCTGCTTTTGGCGCGCAATAAGGCAACTGTTTTTTTCAATTCGGTTTAACATTTCATCGGCGTTCATTAAATCACTCCTTATTACTCACGGGCTTTACTCTGCCGCACCTTTGGCAGATATAAAAGCCGTCTTTATACTCCATATCGGCGCCGCAACACCTGCGGCGTTTGGGCGCACTGCTCCGTTTGAATTTCCGGCGAAAGCTCACGGCTACACCTCTCTGACCTTAACGATTGAAACCTTAACGCGAAATCGCTCGTCATTTAAGATATTGATTGATTTTTTGAATTTCAAAATCGCCGTGTCAAAATCCGTTGCCTTAATATCCGCTGTTATTTCAGACTCTTGATTATTGAGCTGACTTTGGAGGACGATGTGCAACGAAAAGACAAAGCGCGGCAAAACGCATTCTGTGCTAATTCTCTTTCTTTTTTTCAAGCAAAAAACTCCTTCCTGCTGCTGATTATTTTTTGTTGATGTGGGCATATTCAAGTGATGCCCTGCGCGACTTCTCGTAATAAGAGCTGTTGTTTTTAGTGGGCTTTTTATACATAACAACATTGAGATACCAACAACCGTTGATTTCGTTATACACCTTATCCATTCGCATAAATGAATATGATGGATATTTCTTCTCCCAATAGTGTGCGTCATCGCATCGGTTGCGACCGAGTTCTTCAACCTTGGAGGCAGAAATACAAGCGTTCTTTTCTTCTTCAATAATAGGCTTATCCATATTCCTGCTGCAACGATACATTTTCTTGCCGACAAAATTGCGCGACATATATTTTGCCGCCGCCTCGGGACCGAAACGATAAGGGTCATAATGCTCAATACTGCCCTTTGTGCCGAATTTCCACAGTGATTTGATTTCTTCGGCACTCATATCGGCATTGCTCATAAAAATGTGGAAATGATAATTTCGCAGTCCGGCATATATTCCCGTCTTATATGTAACAACCTGCGGAGTATAGGCATATTTGAATTTTTTCGGATTGCCTCCGTTCTTTTTGATGTGATACTTAACGCGGTTGAAAAAGTTAGTTATATCTTTTTCAGCCTGCTCCAATGTAAGCGGTGCAAAATCCTCGTTATAAGTGAGAGTAACGAAATAATCCTCGGGTCCGAAATTGGTATTTATAATTCTGACAAACTTCTTAACAGATTGGCGGCGGTTTGCCTCCTCAATCTGCTTTTTGCTCCTTGGCTTATGTTTAGACTCGTTGGAGATTTTCTCACCCGTGACCGTCACGGGGTAATAATTGACCTCGAGCATACCCCCGGACCTTATTACTCTTTTTTTCATTCTTGCCATTGTTGATACTCCTTTAAATTTCCTTGAAATGTTATGACCAATTACAAGCCCGTAACCCGGACTTTCACCGGGTTGTTTTTTTGCATATATAATATGTAATTAATTATTGTCGTCTGAATCAATACACTCTTTGAAAATCCGATACCAATCGACTTCATTAATTGATTTGGTTATACCCTTGCAAGCATCTTCAATTGATTTAACTACCGAAATCATTTTTTCATTTACATTTATTAATGCTTGATTCCAAGATTTCCAATCGATTATTTGAGCCTGCTGCTTTGCTTTTTTCTTTTTTATACGCTTATTCATATTGCATGTCCTCGGCTCTGGTTATGAAACGCTTTGCTATACCGAGAATCACATAGCCCTCTTTCAGTCCCTCCGGGAAATCATCGGAATTTAGTATTGATTCTATCTCACAAATTTCCGACCTACCCGTGTACTTTTTCTCTATAGGGTCCCATTCATTAAGTGCGATATAGTCTCCGACAGCAAAATTTCGGTCATTTAATCGAATTTCATAATTTTTTTTATTTTTAATAGTCAATTGAAAATATGCTGTTTCCTGTTTCAGTGCATGTATCATTTTCTTTACACTCCTTACTTATAGCATTTATTGCTTGTTCGATTTCTGCCGTTTCATCGGCAGTGCAATGTGTTGTGGCGCAAATGCCGCAATCGAATTTAGCGGCATTGCACCAAATCTTTCGTATATTTGAAAAACGGTTGTCTTTTCTGTGCAGACTGCAAATATCATAATATGTCATTTGACACCTCAATTACTGCACTCGGCGGCAAATTCCGTAAACTGCCCCTGCATAGCCGATGCAAGGCGGTTTGCCGTTGCTCTGTCCTTCGCTTTAATTTTGGAAAGATACTCAAAGCACCTTTTTGCATTTGACTGCAAAGTGTCAAAATACACCTTAAGGGCGGCGACATCGGAATCCGCGCCGGCGGCTTTGGCTTTGCTGACGGCTTGATTCAGCTTTTCGTCAACGGTTTTCAGCTTGGTTTTGAGTTCCTCATTTTCGGATTTGAGGGATTCGGCTTTTTTTGCCTCGTCTGCAACGGCGTTTTTGACTTTCTGCTCGTATTTCTGTTTGAGCTGTTTTTCTTTGTCTGCCGCCGTCTGCTTTAATTGCTTGATTTGATTTTCAAGCTCGGTTGTCTTGTCGGCGGCGGTGCTGTCAGCCTCCGATGCAGGAGCGTTTTTGTATTCCTCGAGTTCAAGTGTGAGTTGTTCGGTTTGCTTTTTAAACTCCTCAACCTTTGCCTTAAGTTCTTTAACGGTTGAATTTTCAATATCGGTTTGGTTGATAAACTCGTCACGCTCATATGACGATATTTCGGATATGAGGGCAAGTTTGGTAATGCCAACATTTTCCATATCGTTTATCAGTTTTTCGCCGAGTTTTTCATATGTGCTTATGTATGAATATGCCTGCCTTTGCTTAATGCCGCAGGCATTTTCCGCGTAATCCTCAAAAGTGCTGTACCCAAGGTTTGAATAGAGCTTTTCGTCACGCATGGTTTTTAAATCCTTACAAATTTCGAGTAAGGTGTTTTGAAGGACCTGACCGTTTGCCATTATTCGTGCGTGCACCTCATACG
>ULZT01019378.1_pt1 | contig 12624 bp, 14 predicted proteins | sample 1963371 | NCBI WGS metagenome assembly ULZT01 (sample SAMEA4835897, study PRJEB28245) | human gut metagenome | biome: gut microbiome; material: fecal sample | place: Denmark | collected 2008
TTAATATCGACAAGCTCGCTACCGCCATTTCTAATTTGCGGACAAAAGGCAACGTGGCAAAGGTTGTGAACAGCCTTGACAGGCTGGCCGGTTCCATTGCAGCGCTGAAACAGGCATCCGCTGGAATGTCTGGTCTGGACAAAATCACCAGCTTTCTAAATGGTCTTTCCAACGTCAACACGACCGCAAGCGCAAAGAGCATCAACACGGTCGTGAATGCAATCAAGAAGATTCCTGCGGCTGTGTCTGGCTTGAACGGCGTGGACTTTTACTCCATGTCTGGAAGCATTACTCAGCTTACTAACGCTTTGGCTCCACTGTCCATTTTGGACGCATCGAGCCTTAAAGCTCTTGGCAGTGCTTTCAATGCAATCGGAAAGGTTCCTGACCTAACCGACAAGCTGAAAGCGACAGACCTTGATTCTTTTGCAAGCTCTTGTCAGAAGATTTCCGCCGCCCTCACTCCTCTTGCATCTCAGCTTGACAAGGTGGGCAACGCCTTTGCAAAGCTCCCTCCGCAGTTGAGCAAAGTTGTGACACAGGCGAACCGTGTGACCGCAGCCAACGAAAAGCAGCGCAAGAGCTATCTTAGCCTGTCCAATCAGATGAACGGCTTTATGCGAAACATGGCAAAGCTGGTTTCGCTGAAAGCCGTTGCTGAGTATCTTGGCAACGCTGTTGCGAAGTTTAACGACTTCTATGAAGCGACAGACCTGTTTCATAATGCTATGGGCAATCTGAGCGGTGAAGCCGATACGCTCATTAGCAAGATGCAGGGCTTGCTTGGCGTTGACCCGACCAAAGCGATGACCTACATGGCTACCATTCAGAGCTTGGGTACTTCGTTTGGTCTGGCCAGCGACAAAGCATACGTTCTGTCCAAGAACCTGACTCAGCTTGCTTATGACGAAGGTTCCTATTGGAACAAGGACGTTGCAGAGACCTTTACCGCAATGTCCTCCGCAATCTCTGGCGAGATTGAGCCTATTCGCCGTTTGGGCATTGACCTGACTCAGGCACGCTTACAGCAGGAGCTTCTTGCTTTGGGTTTTAACAAGCAGGTTTCTAGTCTGTCTCAGGCAGATAAGGCGGTTCTGCGTTACATTGCCATTATGAAGCAGACTGCCAACGTACAGGGCAACCTTGCACAGACCATCCAAAGCCCTGCGAACCAGATCAAAATTCTGAAAGCGCAGCTGGATATGTTGGCGAAGTCTGTTGGCTCTCTGCTCTACCCTGCCCTGAAATCCATTCTCCCCCCGCTGATTGCCGCTGTGCAGCTCATTCGAGAGTTTGTTGAATGGGTGGCAAAGCTGATGGGCGTGAAGGTCGTGTTCACTGATTTCACAAAGAGCGCTGACAGCGTTGGCGGTATCGGTGACGCAATGGATGATACAGCCGATTCGACAAAGAAAGCTGCCAAAGCCCTCAAAGACTACACGATGGGTTTTGATGAGCTGAACATCATTGACCCCACACAGGGAAGTTCTGGCTCTGGCAGTGGTGCATCTGCTGGCAACCTCTTGGGCGATGTAGACCTGTCCGGCTACGATATGTTCAAGAACTATGTTGGCACATCTATTGATGAGATCAAGGAAAAAGTAAAAAAACTTCTTCCAATTATTGCAGGTGTTGCAGCCGGATTTGCCGCTTGGAAAATTGCTGATTTTCTTTTTAGCCAGTTAAACAATGTCCACGGGTTAGCTTACAAATTGGGGCAGGTTGTTGGAGAATTACGAAAGAAGTTAGGGCTTGTCAACCCTGAACTTGCTGTAATTGCTGGTACTGTGGCACTAATTGTATGGCGTTTTGTGGACTTGTATCAGAACAGCGAGAAATTCAGAATCGGTCTGCAAAGAATAAAAGACCTTATTGAGCTTGCTGCACTTGGATTCTCTCAGGGATGGAATATTTCTCTTACTGAAGGAAAACTTGGACAATCCATTGAGCATTTAAAAGAATCCATTAAAATACTCGCACAGCAAATTCTCGACCTTCTGCCTGATGAATGGAAAGAAAGCGCTTCTAACGCATTTGAAACAATCCGACAAGTCGTAAAGAAGTTGGACTTGGATTTAGGAGATTTGGCTCTAACCTTAATTGGAATTGGATTGATTATCAGCGGTCATCCTGTAGCTGGTCTCGCCGTTATCGGATTTGAAGCCGTTTCTGTTGCGATTCGCGGATTAGGTAGCGAAAGCGAAAAAGAGTCTTTTGGCTTAAAATCCGATTGGCATAGCGCTTTTCAACAGCTGGGAATTGACGCTGGAAACATGGCATCCTTCTTTGTTGACGGGTTTGCTCAAATCGTGGATAGCATTTCTGATTTTATTCGTTGGATTAAAGACGGAATCAGTGAATCTGAGCGTTTAGATGTCACGATGAATAAAACCCTGTTCCCGAATGCGCTTCTTGGTTTGGCTGACCTGATTGCGGATATCGAAACTTTTGTTCGTTGGGTTAGCAAAGGGCCGACTGAGGCTGAACGCCTTGACGTTTCAATGAATCAAGGCTTCATTGCCAATGCCCTTCTTGGCTTAGCAGATTTGATTTCTGATATCGGAAGCGTGATTGATTGGTTTGTCCATTTGGACGACCATATCAAATCAGCCGGAGAATCTTTTGCAAAGTTCTTGGATGGAGTAGAAAACTGGGCGGCTGAAGCAGGAAAAGCTGCTGCCAACATGGTGAATGCAGTTGCAGATGCAATCGCTTCCCTACCCGCAAAAATGTATGAAGCCGGAAAAAACGTTTGGCAAGGCCTTGTAAAAGGAATTCAGAGCGGAATCAGCAATGCAACTGGAGCGGCTGCAAATCTTGCCAAAGCCGTCATCGATAAGTTCACCACTGAGACTGATATCCACTCCCCTTCCAAGCTATTTGAACAATTTGGTATCTACATCGACCAAGGCCTTGCAAACGGCATCACTTCGGCTATCCCCTACGTCTCCACTGCTATGCAGGGCGTTGTAGATGCTGTGCAGGGGAAAGGCAATGAGCTGATTAACACCGGTTCTACTCAGGCTACCAACTACGTTGCCGGGTTCTTGAACGGCCTTGATACTACATGGCAGCAGATTGATTCCAGCTTGCAAAACGATTTCTTCGGCAGCATTGGCACTCTGTGGGATGCGATTTCTAACGGAGACCTTGAAAAGCTCGGCACATGGGCCGCTTCCTATTTCTATCATGCAATGGATGATGAGCAGCGAAAGCAAATCAAGTCCATTGCTGATAACAGCTTGCAGTGGCTGACGCAGGGGTTGAGCAGTGTTTGGAACAACATTGCTGGTATGGCTTCTAGCTTTATCAGTCAGTTCGTTCCTTCTGCTATGGCCGCAACGTCCGCTCAGACAAGTTTGAACATTGCAATGGATGCAAACCCTGTTATGCTGGTTATTTCCCTGATTGGCATGTTGGTTGGCGCTCTTGTCAATTTTGCCAATAAGAACAAGAGCATCGCTTCGTTCCTGTCTAATCTTTGGTATGGAATCGGCGATTTCTTCTCGATTGTTTTTGAGGGGATTCTCCGCGTTCTCGGAACGGCAATTCAAGGCATTGTTGCTGGAATAAATGCTTTAATTGACGCACGCAATTTCTTTAATCCCTTTGATAAATGGGGGCATATCAGCAACCCTCTTTATGATTGGGCTGACAATGTTGCGAGTAGTCGTGCGGAAAGCCAACGTAAACGTCAAGAAGCGGCCAATAGTGGCTTTGACGATTCCAAAGACCCAACTAACTACGAACAGCAGTACAAAGAACTGCTGGAAAAGTACAAAAATGGTTCTTACCCAGGAACGAAAGAATGGGATAAGAACAATGGTACGTCCTCCGGTTCTTATGGCGGCACCACCAGCGTAAATGTCAACATCAACGAAGAGGAAATACGTGAATCTGTTTACAATGGCACTTACAACGCATTCCTCGATATCTTCCAGCGGTATGGTGATGAACTAACCGGTGGCAAGGAACTCAAAATTTACCTTGACGGAAAGCAGATCACAGCATCCGTTGAGAAGCGGCAGAACGCCCGTGGGCAGTCTTTGATGGGCAGTGAAGTTTATAGCTACTAAGGAGGTGGCGGTTTATGGCAATCCCAGCACTGGTAACGGTAAATGGCGTAGACTTGCCGGAACCTTCTTCTTACGAAGCGACCACTAGCACCATCGTGGATTCTGGACGAAACGTTCAAGGCAAAGTAGTTGGCTCTGTTGTGCGGCATGATGTAGCAAAGGTGTCCCTGAAGTGGAACTACCTTACCGCACAACAGTGGGCCGCTATTCTCAGCCTGTTCACGACACGATTTTACTGTTCTGTTCGCTTTTATAACCAGGCAAAGGCCGGATATGACATGCGGCAGATGTACGTTTCAGACCGAACATCTGGTATGTGGCGGCGTGGGCCTAAAACTGGTAATGTGATGGGTTGGACGGATTGCTCGATTGCGCTTGTGGAGGTATAGCCTATGGTACAACCTTCTCAGAAGTGGCTTGACAAGTTTTCCGAAACGCTTGTGCCGGAGATGTTTGTACGCATCACCTATGGCGTTACAGAACCCGGTTTGCAAGAAGACGCGATTCCTAGCACAAACGGCGAAACGTTCTTTAGCAATGTATCTTCTATCGTTGACAGTGAATCTCACACTTATACAAAATATTCTACCGGTGAATTAAATTTCACTGTTTTGGACGGTAATTATACCTTGCTTGATAGAAGCGTAAAATCTCAGGAGGCTGGTTATGTTAGCGAAAATTGTGTTTCAACTTCAAACCACCCGATTATTACGCTCTCGTTCAGCAAAGTTCATACCGTGACCATTCCTGGCATTACCATCACATGGTCGTCAACGTTCAATGAATGGCCGACAAGTTTCAAGCTGACCGCTTATTCTGGAAGCGCAGTCGTGTCCACAAAAACAGTGTCGGATAATTCCTCTATCACCACTGACATTGACTGGGAAATTGCAAATTACGATTCTATTTCCATTCAAATCTTGTCGTGGTGCTTGGAAAATCGTCGCGCAAGGGTTGAGCAAATAAAGATGGGCCAGTTCATTGTGTTTGAGAAGAAAGATATTTTTTCGTACAAGCACGATTCCACAAGAGACCCGATCAGCGGCCAACTCCCGAATGATAGCATCACTTTTACGGTGGATAACAGCACGCAAAAGTGGAACCCGATCAACCCGGAAGGTCTTTACAAATACCTGTATGAGCGCCAGCCTATCTCTGTGGAGTACGGCATGGACTTGGACGGAACGGTAGAATGGATTACAGGCGGCAAGTTCTTCTTGTCTGAGTGGAGTGTTCCTTCTAATAGCATTGAAGCAAGCTTTACGGCCCGTGATGCTTTTGGCTATCTGATGGTTTCTAACTATACAGGAAGAATGTATGGCACTCTTTATGAGATGGCCTACGATGCGTTGGAACTTTTGAGTGATAACGTGGCAACGTTTCAGATTTCCGATGAACTGAAAAATTATAGCACAGATATCACAAGTCAGGACAAAAGCAATTATAAGGACTCGGATATTTTGCAGATGGTTGCTAACGCAGCTGGTATGGCAACATATCAAACCAGAGAAGGTGTGATTGTAATTGGACGCATTCCTGATATCTCCACTGCAAAAGCAAACCTTGCCGGTGAAATCGACATTGTCAATAACTTCAACTGGCCTGAAATTGCGTTCTCTTCCCCTTTGAAAAATGTGACTTGTTCGATTGATGTAAAATCTTCCGATGGTTCGAGCACTACAAGCAAAACGTATTCTTACCCAGAAAACCCAACAGGGAGCGGAGCAACACAAACTGTTAGCAATGAAATGTTGTCTCAAAGCGTCCTCAGCCAGAGCAGGAATATTTTGACAGAAGCATACAAGGTGCTTTCTAACCGCCGCAAGGTCACATTGGAATATCGTGCAAGCCCACATTTTGACGCTTTGGACTATGTTCTTGTTCATCACCAGTTTGGCTATTCCTCTGTACTGTTGACTACGAGCTTTTCTTATCAGTATTCCGGCTGTTTTCACGGGACGGTCGAAGGGTATCTCTTGGAAGGAGCTGATGTTCGTTGACCCGGTGGATCACAGACAGAACCGATGATGATGTTGCGCAAGTCAAGGCGCTTGCATTGAAAGCAAAAGCAGGAACGTGGACAGAGAAAGAGCAGGCAGAATGGGCCGCTGGCATGAAGGGCGCTCTGAGCTATATGGACTACAACCGCATTGAAGGTGGAATCCAAGAGATTGCATCCATCTTGAACGCATCTGTTTCGGTAAAAACCGATTGGGATGTAAATGGATACCTGACTGTTTCGGATGCTTCTCGTTGGCTTTCCAATATCAAAGCAATTCGATCTTTGTGCAGCGGCAAGAATGATACCCCCGAAACCCCCGCTTCCCTCAATTACCTGCACTATACGATTATCAATCAGGTCGAAGAAATTCTACTTGATATCGAAACGATAGCCAATAACCATCTAATCTACTGCTCAGAGCCGGTCTGTGGAGGTGAACCTTACTATGCACTTTGTTGACCGAGAAGCAAAGTATCCGAACCGATGGACAATGAAAAAGTCTGACGGCACATCGGAAGTTGTCACACTGGTTCGCAACGACGAGCCTATCGTTGAAGGCACTCCTATGAATGCTGAAACGCTGAACGCCCTTTCAGATGTTGCAGGCGCAGACATTGCGAGGATTGCCGCTGAAAAAGCAGAGCTGAATGCAAAACTGTCCGAAGTAAATGCTAAAACGTCCGCACAAGAGTCGCAGAAGCAAGCCGAAAGCTCCGCTGAAAGCGCTCGCCTTGCAGAACAAAGCGCTAATAAAGGTGGTTGGATGAACTTTGAACAGAAAAACGGCATTCTTTATATGGTTAAAAGCGATAGCTTGACAGAAGTAAATATGCAAGACAACGGCTCTGGGATTTTGGAGGTGACGTTTGAATGAGCAAAACAATTGAAATCGGCCCTTATAGCGCTTATGCCATTGCTGTAAAGCATGGATATGTTGGCACAGAAGAGGACTGGATTAAAGCGGTCGAAGCAGCTCGAAAGAGCGCGGAGACAAGCGCAGCCAATGCAAAACGGGAAGCGGACGGAGCTTCTACTTCTGCTGCTACTGCCACTGAACAGGCCGGAATTGCAACCACAAAAGCTGGCGAATCCGCTGCATCCGCTGATGCTTCTGCATCCAGTGCATCTGCCGCTGCAACCAGTGAAGCCAATGCAAAGAAATACTCGGAAGAGGCCGGGGCTAAGGCAAGTACCGATAAGACCCTGAGTATCGAAAACGCCCCTGCCGACGCAAAGGCTACCGGTGATGCTCTGGCAGGCAAAGCAGACTCCGTCGTTCCACATGATCTTTCTATTCCGATCACGGGGTGGCAGACGGACACAGAAGTTGCAGAGTATCCGCATTACATTGATATTACAGCTGATGTTACGTCCACGACTGTAGTATCTGTCAGCATCGACCCTGCAAGCGCAGACGTAGCCGGTAAAGCTATGCTTGTAAACCCCGAAACTCGAACCGGAGCTATCCGTATCCGTGCGCACAACATTCCGACTGCGGAAATTTCTGCCCGGTGGTATCCCATCAAGTATGGTGGTCAGTTCTATGGTGACGGCTCCATCTACTCCAACTTCCTGCTTGCGGCACATCCTATAGGCAGTATCTATCAGACCATCAGCCATGAAAATCCGTCCGTAACATTTGGCGGCGGCACATGGGAAAAGATTGCGCAAGACAGGGCATTAATGGGTGCAAGCGATACGCATCCAGCTGGTACGACGGTAGAGGCAGGACTGCCGAATATTACAGGCGAATATACCAAACGAAAGGTTATAAACTCTGCTGATTCCGTGTACAACGATACGCAAAAAGCTGAAAAGGCTTTTAAAGTTATCACAAGCGATACTACATTAAATTCTATTCAGCTTGTAACCAATTCTGCTTCAAATACTGGAGGAGAAAATGTCATCTTTGACGCTTCCCTTTCCAACCCCATCTACGGCGCTTCCACTACCGTTCAACCCCCGGCATACTTTACTTACACTTGGCTTCGTACCGCCTGAAAGGAGAAACGATGGCACTAGGAGAACTCAAAAATGGCATTGGCCCTGATGCCTATGCTATCTATCAGCAAGTCCTTGCGGCGGTAGTCGAGCGAGACCACCCCGTGGGCAGTCTGTACATCAGCGAAAACGCAACCAGCCCGGCAGAGCTTTACGGCGGGACGTGGGAGCGGATTGAGGGCAAATTTATCATGGGTGCAAGCGATACCTACCCGGCAGGAAGTACGGGAGGTAGTGCAACGCATAGACAGTCTGCAAAAGAAGTTGCAAGACACGCGCATGATATCGGAACCAACGTGAGTGGTACACTAATGACTGTACCACAATGGAAGTTTTATATTACATCGGTATCACAGGCAACCGACCAGAACGGATACGAATGCTACGGAATGGCAACGAATACTACGGGTGATGGTGAACCTATGAACATCCTCAACCCCTACTACTCCGCGTACATCTGGCGCAGAGTGGCATAACCGAAAGGAGCACACATGAAAATTATTGACAGTAGCGGCGTAGAAATCGCCAGCCCCGACCTGACGAAAGGCTACCTCAAGCAGGAGACCCAGACTGTCCGCCACGACGCTGTGGAGGGCGTGGAAGAGGTCAGCCACTACGAGTACAAGACCTACCCCAACGGCGGAAGGGACCGCTGGAAGGTGGTGGACGTGCCTGGCGTGGCCGCACAGGATGCCTACGACGAAGAGGTAGACGTGCAGCGGTATGTGCTGTACACCACCGAAGAGCTGGCCGCACAGGCTGAAGCCAAGAAAAAGGCAGAAGAAGCCGCTGCCGCCGAAGCGAAGAAAAAGGCAGAGCTGGAAACCGTGCCGGGCCGCATGGACGCTCTGGAAGCGGCAAACGACGACCTTGTGCTTATGATGGCTGATTTAATTGGAGGCTAAAACTATGAAGACTTTGAACAACCTGAAACTCCGCATCATGGTGCGGGCATTCCGCATCCGACTGACCGCTGGTGAGACCTTTGAGGATATCGCGGCGGATTACCCGGCCCTAACCGCTGAAGACCTGGAAGCCATCAAAAAAGCCCTCGGGCAGTAAGGAAGCGTGGAAATGAACATACTTTTTGATTTTATCTCCAAGCTGCTGGCGGCCCTCTCCCGCGCTGCCGGTGACAGCGCTGACAAAGAAGAGCCTGCTCCTGCACCGGACGTGCCCACTGTGGACACCGTGACCGGGTGGGCGGGAGAGCCTCCTTACCGGTACATTGACGTGAGCCGTTGGCAAGGAAAAATCAAAATGGAGGGCTGGGCGCAGGTAAAAGCGGCAGGCTACAAAGGCGTGATGCTGCGGGCCGTAGGGAGCCGCAACGGTGTGCCCTACATCGACCCCACCTTCGAGGACAATTATGCCAACGCAAAAGCGGCAGGGCTGGACGTGGGCGTGTACTACTACACCAACGCCTCCTGCGAGAAGCTGGCAGACCGGGAGCTTGCCGTGCTGCGGAAGGCCCTGGTCGGGAAAGAGATGACCATGCCGGTGGCAGTGGATCTGGAATCGCCGAGTCTTGCCGGGATGCCCTATGGAGACCTGTCAAATCTGGCGGCCTATCATCTGGAACAGATTGAGAAGATGGGGTTCTACGCCCAGCTCTACACCTACACGAGCTACGCCAACGTCCATCTGGACATGGCAAGGCTTGCAGGGCGGTGGGACGTATGGCTGGCGGACTACACCGGCAAGACCCCAAAGGTGGATTTCAAGTACACTGCCCACCAGCACACCAGCGAGGGCCGCGTGCCTGGCATCTCCGGCAACGTTGACCTCAACGTGACCACACTCAACTACCCCCGTATCATCCGCAAGAAGGGTCTGACCCGTCTTCGGGAGGGCAAATGACCGAAAAAGAAGCTTTGCTGTGGGTGCTGGGCATCCTGGGCAGCCTGTGCGCCGCTGCCATCACCATCGACAAGGTGCTGGAAATCATTCACAAGTACATCAAGAAGGCGCAGGAGCCGGACAACGTGCAAAACAAGCGGCTGGATGAGCTGGACAAGCGCATCGGCACCTTAGAGCAGGGCCAGCTTCAGCACACGCAAGCCCTCGCTCGCGACCTGCGCCGCTTTGAAGAAATCGACGAGGTGAGCCGTCTTACCCTCAACGGGGTGCGCAACCTTTTGGACGCGCAGCTGTCCGGCAACAACCGCGAAGGGATGCAGAAGAGCCGCACCGACATCGACAACTATCTTTTGAAAGGAGTCACCAATCATGGAAGCGATTCGTAACCTTTTGACCGCACTTCCCACCCCTGTGGCCCTTGTGCTCATGCTGGGCGGCTTTGTGTTTTACGCCCTGGGCTGCATCCGGCTGGGCTATGGCGCGGCGGTCAAGGGCACCGTGCTTGACCTGATCGAGCAGGCAGAGCACGAGATTCAGGGCACCAAGCGCGGCGCAGAGCGCAAGGCGTGGGTGGCGCAGATGCTCCGCACAGCCCTCAGCGCCAGCAAGTGGGGGAGATTTATCTCGTGGGCCATCACCGATGAGACCATCGGCACGGTGATTCAGTTTTTCTTTGACCGCATGAAAGCGGCGCTGCAAAAGCAGTAAGGAGGATATCATGGCAAGCACTACATACGCACACGGACGTTTTCGTGACCTCACGAAAACATACCATCTCGGAAATGCCAACAAAATGGTGACAAAATGTCACCGGTTTACCGTGCTTGGCAATATGGTGCGCAACGCCGGAGAGTTGCCGCAGCCTTTCTGGCTCGGTGCTGCCTGTGGCGGCGGCTCGCGTAGTGCTGCCCGCTGCGCTGCAAGGACTTGACCGACAGCAGATAACCGCCGCCATCAAAAGCGCACCGCTTGGGAGGGTTGACCGGAAGATAGCTCTTTTGCGGTACGTTGAGCGGCTTCCGCTGCCGGACATTGCAGCACAGACGCATTACAGCCGGACGGCGGTAAGCTATCGGCTGAAAAGCATTGAAAAAATGCTGGATGTGTGATATCATAATCTTAATTGGATGCGATTTCTCACGAAACGCATTGAAGCGGCAGGCTTTCGGGTCTGCCGCTTTTCTTTTTGCACGGATTGTGGTATAATTATATCAACAAATCCACCCGGCCTCTCGAAGAAGCGCATTAGGGTGGATATCTGAACCCGCTAAGCCTCTCAACGATGCGTATCATGGCGGGTCTTTTAAGATGATACAGTCTCCTGCACGCCTACTTATAGTGCGTACCATGCGGGAGACGATTTTATATGAATTATGGCAAATAAAATATATCACTTTTTGTCCCGTGTTTTGTTTGCTCTGATTATTTTTGGGGCGACATCAAGTGTTCTAAAAGCCGTCCTTCCGTTTTGGCATAGTGCATTTATAGGCGTAGTTTTATCGGTATATGCGTCTTTGTATTATACGCCATACGATTTATGATTTGAAAGGCTACGGCCTTTGTAGAGAGCGTCATTGCCTGCGGGCGGTTCCGCTCTTGATTTTACAAAAAAATCCCCTGCTTTTCCGAAGCCCTGCGTTCCACGCGGGGTACGTTGTAGGCAAAGTGGGGGATTTTGTTTTATTTGCACTTGTTTTGTCGAAACTCTTGTCTTGCAAGTCAAAATGTGATACTTTATTTTCGCTTCCAATGTGAGGCCCTTAATAGTTAAGCGCTCATGCGGATTTTTCCGTGTGGGCGCTTTTCTTTTTTGTCCTTCGTTTGGCGTTCGTTGTCTTTCGTTTTCTGCCAATGCAGTACACTGGATGCACAAGGAGGGATGTTTTATGAGCTATTATCCGACACCCGGAACGCCTTACGTTCCGCAGCAGCCTGTTAATCCTTACGGCGGCATGGGAACGGTAGGCCTTACCACTCCCCTACCGAACACGCAGATGCAACAGGCACAGCCGCAGCGTCCGCAGCCGATGAATGGGCATCAGCCTGTTCAGCAGTCGGCACAAGATGGCGGTTGGTTGCTTGGAAGGCCTGTTTCCAGCAGGGAAGAATTTTTGGCGATTCCATCTGATTTGTACGGAAGATGGACGTATTGCCCGGATTTGCGTAGTGGTGTCATCTACTGCAAACGTCTGAATCCAAGCACTTGTGAATCTGACGTGTTAGAGTTTTACAGCCCGGAAGCGTGGCGGCAGATGCAGGCACAGCAGACCGCTGCACCGACACAGCAATATGTGCCTATTGAGCAGTACAATGCCCTCGTGCACCGGCTGGATGAACTGGAAAAGTGGCAGAAGAGCTTTTCTAAGCCCGCTGCCACCGCAAAGAAAGGAGAATAAGCGATGCCCTCTCCGTTTGATATGATTACTCACAGCCCTATCATGCAGCTTGCAAATCTAGCTCGTGCCGGGCAGAACCCGATGGGGCTTATCCAGCAGTTGGGTGGGCAGAGCGCACCCATCATGCAGGGCTTGAACCTGATTCAGGGCAAAAACGAAGCACAGCTCCGAACGATGGCGCAGAACCTCGCCAAAGAGCGTGGCATTGACCTGAACCAACTGGCAAGCGTCTTGAACCTGACGCTTCCCCGATAACGCATCCCTCTAAGCGAAACGCTTCTCAGTTTTG
>ULZT01004352.1_pt1 | contig 12591 bp, 9 predicted proteins | sample 1963371 | NCBI WGS metagenome assembly ULZT01 (sample SAMEA4835897, study PRJEB28245) | human gut metagenome | biome: gut microbiome; material: fecal sample | place: Denmark | collected 2008
CTCCCGGAATCCCAGGCGGTGCCATCGCATCCTTCGCAGCCCTTGCAACCATGGCAGGTCTGCCAGCAGGAGTTATGGGCGTTTACATCAGTATCAATACACTCTGCGATATGGGTGCAACCTGCGTCAACGTTATCGGAGATATGGCCGGATGTGTGGTTCTGAAAGAGAAAATCAAATTGGAAGATTAAACGTAAAAAAAGCTGTTTTTTCCAATCGACTTAGAGTGTGTCTGAAAAAGGCTTTCTGCAAGATGTGCGTCACAATTTGTGGGATATTTTGCCCGGATGAGGGCGCCGTAGCGGGCTACGGCAACTGAATTCGGGTGAAATATCCCGCAAAGTGGGGCGTGCAGATTGCGGGAATGATTTTTCAGACACGCTCTAAGGCAAAAAAGTTGCTGTGCATTTCTATAACTGAAACGCATAGCAACTTTTTAATTTACAGCAATTTTCTTCGTCACGTCACTCTACACCGAATAACTGCTCCGCGGTTTATCGATTAAATTGCTGTCTGTCTCTATTTCTTTAATCCGGTTGTAACCTTGCAGTTAGTTACTTTCAGGCTTCCTTCAGAAGCAAAGAGTGACAGACTTTCTCCCGGACGTTTATATGCTCTTGCATTTAATGCAACACCGTCTACATAGATTGTAGCAATTGTATCATCTACGATCATTTTAATATTGTATTTCTTACCAGGTACCAGTTCCAGCGGTCTCTCCAGTCCGATATTCTGGTTTGCAGGCCATGGCCAGTTTGGTTTTTTCTCAAATACATATCTGTCTTCTGTTACATTAAATACGAACTGGTAAGATTCAGCTTTATCCTCATCTTCATAGAATCTCACACCGAAAGTTCTGGTTCCTTCTGTGAATTCCACATCTGCTTCGAATTTGAAGATATCTCCTGTATCTTTTGCAACTACTTTTTCTGTACTCTTAGTTGGAGTATCAATTACAAAATCTTCTGTCTTTTCTTCTTTATCAAATGCATTCCATACAGTTTCCGGAATTCTTACACCAAGGGTTCCATCTTCTCTCTGGTAAACCTCATGTGCCATAAATGTTCCTGCCCAGATGAAGTTATTGTCATCATCATCCTGATCCTTGGTAGCAACCCAGCCAAAGAGGATTCTCTGTCCGTTCAGTTCAAAAGTACGTCCTGCATAATAAGATCTGCCGTCAAATGCATCATCTTTCGGTGCGATCCATGGACCTTCCAGACTCTTGCTCATACGGTATACCATTTTACTTCTGTCACTGTATTCTGTCACAATATGATACCACCAGTCACCAATCTTAAATAAGTCTGGCATCTCATGCATAGTATAGAGATCCGGTGCCCAGAAATCTCCTTCAAACTTCCAGTTTTTCAGGTCTTTAGATGTGAATTTAACAGTTCTTCCTGTCTGTCTTGTCTTTGGTCCCTGTAATCTTGCACCAAGGATCAGCAGATACTGATCATTTTCCTCATCGCGGATCACCCATGGATCTCTCCAGTCATCCGGGTCATAGCCTTCCTGTGGAGTGAAGGTAAGTGCATCCTGAGTTTTGTGCCATGTTACAAGATCATCGCTGTATGCATGCATCAGAACCTGAGATGGTTTTCCAAGTGCCGGATAATCACGGTTATAACCTGTATAGAAAATATGATACTGTCCTTCTGCCTCGAAAACACTTCCTGCAAAGATAAACTGATCCTGCTCTTCATCTGTTCCTCTCGGAATTGCCACACCTTTATCTTCGTAATGTACAAAATCAGAAGTTGTTGCCAGATCCCAGCCAAATGGTTCTCCAAATGGTCCCGGTTTTCTGGTATCTCTCTGATGATATAAATAGAATTTATCTCCATGTCCAAATGGCATGCAATCGCCAAACCATGTTCCCGGGAACTGATAGTATAATTTCTGCATAGTCTTAATCTCCTTTTTTATACTTTATTTCACTTTACAGGCCTGCTTGTACTTTTCCGGCAAGCCTGTTATTTACTCATAAATCAAACTACTGTTATCAGGTAATTCTTGCATATTATCAACCTTTTACTGCACCTGCTGTCATACCTGCCAGCATCTTCTTGCTGCTGAAGAAGTAGAAAATAAATACCGGAAGTACTGTTACAGTGATGGCTGCAAATGTACCACCCCAGTCTGTCAGTCCCATGCTTCCTACGAAGTCATTTAAACCAAGTGTAATGGTTTTCATATCTGTAGATCTGGTAAATGTATAAGCATTAATATACTCATTCCAGCAGAATACTGCCTGCATGGTTGCTACTGTGATAATAGAGTTCAGTGACATCGGAACCACCATCTTAAAGAAACATCCTATCGGTGAACATCCATCAATGATCGCTGCTTCCAGCATTTCTTCAGGGAAGAATTTGCTGAATGAATAAAACAGCTGAATGGAATAAGACAGTGAAAAAGCAATCTGTGGCAAAATAATTGCCGGGTATGTATTGATCAGTCCCATCTTATTAAAAATAGTAAACAATGGAATCAGTGCAACCTGCATAGGAAGCATCAATCCAAGAAGGAAATAATTAAGGACAAATTTTCTGCCTTTGAATTTGATTTTGCTTAATGCAAATCCAGCCATCAGTGCAAATAAAAGCAGAGGAATCAGTACACCGATCAAAACAATGATACTGTTTTTAAAATAAGTCAGCATATGGCTTTTTGTAAAAACATTGATAAAGTTTGTCAGCACCCATTTTGACGGGAGTGCATATGCCGGTAACTGTCTGAAATCATCCAGTGACTTAAAGCTTGAAGTAAATACATAGAAGAAAGGATAAACCTGCATCACAACAAGGATTAATGCGATAACCCATTTAATGATGCTCGGAATGGTTGTTTTTTTCTTTTTCATTCGTCATCCCCTCCTCCTGTGAATTTACGGAATAACATTCCAACTACCATACAGATGATTACGATCATGATCGCTACAGAACTTCCGTAACCATATTTCATACTGCTGAACGCCTGTTTATACATATAAGTTGTCATAAGTTCAGAAGCATTTCCCGGTCCTCCATGTGTTAACAGATAAGAGAACTCGAAAGATCTCAGGGAACCATTCAGTACCAGCAGACAGTTTGCAATGATAACCGGTTTAATATAAGGAATTCTTACATAAAGATATTCCTGCCATGTTGATGCTCCATCGATCAGTGCTGCTTCTCCCAGTTCATCCGGAACACCGATCAGTGCTGCATAAAAGATAACCATATACAGTCCCAGGTATTTATATGCTTCTACAAAAGCTGTTACATACAGTGAAATCTGAGGATTGGAAATCCACTCCATCAGTTTCAGAGATGGATCGATGAATGATAATACCTGATTCACAATACCGGTTGGAGTTACTGATAATAACTTTGTAAAAATCTGGCAAATCGCTACAGAAGAGATAACTACCGGAATATAATACAGAGTCTGTAAAGCAACTCTTCCTTTTTTAATACGACTGAGGAGAATCGCAAATAATAATCCTCCAAATACCTGAATTGCCACATTAATTACAGTATAAACAAGAGTATGCCCTATTGTAGCTCTGAAAACTTCATCCTGCGTAACAAGTTCTATATAGTTTTTTAATCCTACAAATACTTTCTCTCCAACACCACCCCAGTCAAAAAAGCTATAATAACCAGCCCATATGATGGAAACAATTACAAATGCTGTATAAATAAGAAATGCTGGAAAGATGAATAAAAGGATGACTGACTTTTTTCCAAATGCTTTCTGCACAGTTCTTCCTCCTCTCTTTCTCTGAAAGAGACTGACAAGGCAGCTGTCAGTCTCTGTTTATTATTATTGAAAAATCACTTACTTTTTACAAAAGAATCACAGGTTTCGATAAATTCATCCGGAGTGGTAATTCCCTGAGCCAGTTTCTGCTGTTCATCTGCAATTTGGGTCAGATTTTCTGAATCAAGCTTATCATCCCATGAGGTCCATGCTGTTTCAGCATTTTCAAATAACGGCTGAAGATCATAGAAAAGCTGTGGAAGTCCTTCTGGAATATCATCGTTAAACGGTGAGAAAATATTTCCTTTGTTGTAACAAGCCTCTGAATAATGTTCACATGCATAATCAAAGAATTCCTGCATAGTGTCGTCATATGTAGCCTTATTATATCCAATACCAAATCCTGCGTGAATTGGAATATTTGTCTCCATATTATCCATTTCTTCTGTGTCAGGCACAGGGAAAAATCCTATCTGACCTGCATCATACATATCCTCAGCAAGATTGATCTGACCTGAACCACTGTAGAAAATTCCACCAGTGCCACCATAGAATAAGTTTGTGGCTGAAGTGTAATCTACACTTGCAAATCCTGGTTCAAAATATCCTTTTGTTCCAAGATCATAAACCAGATTTACACCATATTTGGCAGCTTCATTTTTGGCAAAAGAGTCTGTTCCAGCCTGATATCCAGTGATAAATTCCGGACCTGTTACTCTCCATGGAGAGAATGAAAGATATCTCATAATCTGCCATACATCTGAACCACCGATAATAACCGGAATTTCTCCTATATCCGCAAGTTTCTGACAGTCTTCTTCAAATTCTTTCCATGTTGTCGGAGTTTCTTTAATACCGGCTTTTTCAAAGAGATCCTTCCTATACATAAAGAATTCACAATATAATCCCTGTGGGAAAAGATACAAATTACCATCATCTGCATCTGTAAGGAAATCTCGTACCGCACCATTCATCTTATCCGCATATCCATTTCGATCTAACTCAGCACCTAAATCCACTAATGCATCAATGTCTTTACATGCTTTAGAAAGTGTTCCATTGGGGCATCCGAAGATATCTGGTAATGTATCACTATTGATATACATCTGTAATTTCGTAAAATAATCTTGTTTATCATTAACCATTTCTATTTCATAGTCAATGCCTTTCTCATCACAGAAATTTTTCAACAAATAGTCATAAACCTGATACTGTTCTGTCGATTCTGTTGAATTTAATAAAGCAGTAATCTTCGTTCTTTTTCCATCGTCCGATTTCTTCGCAGAAGCTGTAACTGCTCCCATGCCTGTCAGAAGACTGGCTGTCATAGCTGCCGTCATGGCAAGTGATAACACTTTTTTCATTTTCCTCATTTACTTGTTTCCTCCTTTTAATTTGTGTTTCCTCGTTCTTGATGATTTTATTTTAGTCTTTTTGCCTTTTATAAACAATTGGAAATAAAAGTAAAAATAGGAGATTTGTGCACAAATTTTATACTGTGCACAAATCTCCTGTTCTATCGTCAGGTAGATAAAATCATCCGCCTCGCTACTTGCCTGATTCGATTAAATGACTTACCTGATACAGTTAACCTCGCTGTTTATATATATTTCCTGAATTCATTGGGTGTAATACCGTAACGCTTTTTGAATACTTTTATGTAATATCCAAAGTCTTTGTATCCTACCATTTCTGCGATTTCATATTGTTTATATTTATTATCTGCAATCAGTTTCTCCACCTGTTGGAACCGGACATCTGTCAGATATTCCAGAAAACTCTTTCCGGCATATTTCTTAAGAAGGCGGCTGATATAGGTTCTGCTTACATGGAATTTCTCAGTCAGATCATCCATAGATAAATCTCCTGAATAATTCTTCTCAATGTAAGAAAGAACACTCTGAACCAGTTTCCGGTTCCGTTCATCAGTTCCTTCTGTATTCTGTTTAATCAGCGTTCCAAACAGATTCAGCAGACAATTCAACACCTCTTCTGTGTTCTCGCACTGACAGATTCTTTTTATTCCATCCTGAAGCACAGAAAGATTCCAGTTTTTATTATGAATTTCACTGTCAACTGCACAGATATATGGAAATTTCATACATCCCAAAAGTAAATCCATTGCTGCAAATTTCACCGGAGATACATCTTCCGGTGCGTTTCGAAACATCTGATGAAGTTCATCCTCCGCTTTCTCAAAACTGTCCTGAAACAAAGTCATCATAAAATGTGTTTTTTCACCGGAAGTAATCACAAAGTCTGTCTGTTTTTCATATTGCAGATCTTCGTATCTGAGTATGATATTCGTACCCAGATAAACACATTGCCTGCATGCTGTCTGTGCCTTACGGTACTGTGCATTTGCCTGATATTCGTCCACTTCTACATCGCTCAATCCAAAATTCATATGTGCTTTCAGATACCGTTCTACTTCTACCTGTATCTTACTGCATGCCTGCAATGCTTTTTCCATACATACTGCGTTTTCTTCTTCCTTTTCAAACAAAAGAATAAAATTATATTCTGCAGTTGCTGTATTATAGTCGCTCAAAACATGAATTCCAAAATCATTAAAAATTTCCTCAAAAATATTGATGCATGCAAATTCCTCTATCCATTTATCTCCTGTATGGATTTTATTTTCTCCAACAACTTTTCGCCCTACACACACAATATATTTCTCTATTGTCAGATTCAGAGATTCTGCCTGCTCTTTTACAACTCCTTTTCCCTGGATTCTTCCATACAGAAGATTTCCCGCAAATTTGGATCTCAGCTGCGGAACTGACCTGTTGAAATATTTCTTCAGATCCCGGATTTCCTGCTGTTTTTCCTTCCTTGCATGAATTTCCCCTGCAATCCGGGCAGCCATTGCCTTTAACTCATCATAGTCCACCGGTTTGAGAAGATATTCTTCCACACCAATGCTGATTGCTTTCTGAGCGTAGGCAAAACTGTCATATCCTGTCAGTATCACTATAACCGCATTGGGATAAATCTCATGTGCTTTTTCTGCAAAATCCAGTCCATCCATTCCCGGCATCTTCACATCTGTAAGAATCAGATCCGGTTTCGCCTGCTCCAGTTTCTCCAGCCCTTCCAATCCGTTCCTTGCAGTTGCGGATATATGGTATCCATAATCGCTCCATGGAAACGAACATAAACCATCCAGAATAATATATTCATCATCTAATATCATTACCTGCAATTCCATTATCTCTCGTCTCCCCTTTTTTTGTTATTTTCATTAACAGGTTCATCACATTTCCTGTAGGTAACTCCGACATTACCGTTCATCGGGATTTCCAGTATTACCTGTGTTCCCTTCCCCGGTTCTGATGTAATGCTCATCCTTGCCTTGTTCTGATATACATAATCCAGTCTCTTTCTCACCGCATACACTCCCAGATGAGTATGTGTCCGCTCTGCTTCATGATCTGGCTCTTCCTCTGTCCCCATCAATTTCTCCAACTGTTCCTGTGACATTCCAACTCCATCATCCTTTACTGTAAATACTGCCATTCCATCTGTAATTTCTCCTGAAACATAAAGGAAACAGTCCCATGTCGCATTTTCCACACCATGAACTACCGCATTTTCCACCAGTGTCTGAATAGTCATCTTCGGAATCTCTAATTCATTTAATCTCTCATCCACTTCAATATAAGATGTAAATTTATCTCCATATCTGGTTTCCTGTATGTAAAGATAATCCTGTACATATTTTATTTCCTCACGAATATAAACCATACTTCTTTTATTGCTGATACTTGCACGCATCAGACTGCTGATAGAAGTAACCATACGACAAATATTATCCTCACCTTTTTTTCGCGCCATCCAGTTGATTGTATCCAGTACATTATAAAGAAAATGCGGATTGATCTGTGCCTGTAAAGCCTGGAATTCAATATCTTTGTTAACTGTTTCCATCTCCACAACCTGTTTTATCAGCTGCTCTATTTTCTCTATCGTCTGGTTGAAAACAGAATTCATGGCTCCAATCTCATCCCTTCTTCCTTCCGGAAGACGGACAGAAAAATCCCCCTCCGCAAACTGCTGCATTGCTTTACTTGTACGCTTGATCGGACCGGCGATTCCCTTTGCCAGAATATCAGCAAGAAAAATACACAACATCAAACTTGCCAGAATAAGCATGATTGTCGTTTTCTGTAATCCTCTGGCTGTTTTCTGTAAGAAACTCATAGGAATCATTCCTACAACTGTAAGTCCTGTGTCAGAACTTCTCTGATATACACAGTCATAACCCTGTCCATCTGCAGTAAACAGAAAATCTCCTGTGTTACCTGATATTTTTTCTATCCAGCTTCTGTCACTGATTGTCGCATCATTCTCTGCGCTCTCTATCAGAACATTTTTGTCACTGTCCAGAAGAAAAATATGTGCAGACAAAGAATCTCTGGCTGTGATCGTCATTTTTTTCAGATAGCTCAGCTTAATAGATGCTCTCAATATTCCCACTGGCTTCATAGTCAGAGAATCTTTGATCTGCTTTGCCATATACATCAGGCCTTCCTCAGAAGCATTATAATAAATACAGCGTCCTTTTGCCTGCTCCGCCAGTTCACAGGATGTCTGAGCGGTATTTTCATTAATCTCATGATTATTTGCCAGCAGATGATTTGCTCCGTTATAACCATACAGCTGGATATCATTCATATAAATACTTGTATATCCCTGTAAAAGCAGCCTTCTGATCTGCCCCGATCTTGAATAATAGGAATACAGCTCTGTGCCATCCGATTTATATGGTTCATCAGACTCCAATTCCTCCTGAACCGTACTGTTATTTGCAATATACTCAAATGAATTCCTCACCATATCAAAATAATGATCCAAATTCACCGACAACTCGTTCACCACTCCCGCAGACTGCTTCCTTGTCTGTTCTGTCACAATTGAAGATGCAGACATATACTGCGAAACACTGGCAGCCAACAGAACAACCAATGCTACCCCTAACGTACAATACAGAATTTTTCTCTGTATCGACAGATTAATATACCACTTCTTTAAATTTTTCATCTCTCTTTTCCCTTTAATGCCCCTTTATTTTTCCCGTTTTTCACTGCTGCGGTCTATTCCGGACAGCCAAAAAGCCGACACACTGCTTCCAGTCAATGTATCGGCTTTACTGCTTCATTTTATTATACAGGTATATTCCGTAACTTTTTCTGTTTTACAGATACTGACTGAATTCCACTTTCTCCTTGTTCGGACCCTCAATGGTAAAAAACTTCACACCATTTTCCCAGAATGGCAGGAAATGAATGGTATCCTGTGTGGAGTTTAAACCAGCTTCATTAATATACCGGAAAATCTCCTCAATATCTCTTACATCAAGTGCAACATGATCAATCGCTCCATGCTCCATCTTCGCCGCATGATTCTCATAAGTCTCCACAACCAAAGTTCCCAGCTTCAGAAAAACAACCTTCTCATTCGCTTCCTCATTCACAGTCTCAAACGCCGTCTCAAATCCCAGCTTATGATAAAACTCCACAGTTTTATCAATGTCATTTGTCGGAATCCCGATATGCTGTACCCCTGTTGAATAATTCTTTAAATCCATGATCTTTACCTCTTTCTGCTCATCTTTGTAGCTTTTACTCATTTATTTTCATAATTTTACTTATCCAATATTTAATATTTTATTTTTTACAATATACGCAGAAAATCATTCGATTGTCAAGAGTAACAACTGATTCTTTTCACTTGACCCCTCCGCTCCCACCACCTCATCCATTTTCTCTTACACAGCCAATAGCCAGCGCGAAGCAGCATCTCTCTGCAGGTGAATCTGGAGGGAGCTTAGTAACTCTTAGGTGGGGGAAATCCGCGTTATGAAGAAAAATAGCAACCTGTCTGAGCGGAGTCTGCGACGGAGCGAGTTTTGCATTTTTCTTCATGCTTTTAGCGGATTTCCCCCACCTTAGAGTTACTTAGCCCCCGGAACTGAACCTGCAGAGAGATGCTGCTTCGCGCGTCCCCTCTTGCGCTGTGTACGCCCCACACCAACAAACTTCCCCCAAATACTTACAAAAACCTCTTGACTTTCAAAACAAACAGCGTTAAAATTGCTTTAGCTTTTTAAACAGCTAAACCTATAACGCATAAATTCAACGAAGGGAACCAGTAAAAACAGTCCCCCCCTGTCCTCAGAGAACTGCAGTCCGGTGAAATGCAGTGACAGACCTGTTTCGAATATCATCCCCGAGAAGGAAAGCCGAACCCTTGAATACAGCCATCACAGATATTGCCGTATTCACAGTAAGCTTCCCCGGCCGCCCCCCGTTACAGGAGCCGCGTATATCGGTACGTTGCAGAATCGTACTTGTTTCAAAGGTGAAACAGGGTGGTTACGGAATATCATATGTCCGTCCCTGCGTGGGGCGGACTTTTTTTATGTTATAGGAAATTACTCCATAATATTCCTATAACATAAAAAAGCCCTCTGGGCAGGATCGCACTGCGATGGAGAGGAATTATGTCGCTGAAGCGACCCATCGCAGGCGGAGAATCCTGCAAGCAGGATTCTTTCTTGTGTCAAAAATGCCCTTACACACGAGACATACTTTCTTTTCCAGGCTGTCGATCTGAAACCGAAACACTACTTCTGTTTTTCGCAGACAACAGAATTCACCACAGATGAAAAATGTAACTAATTACATATTATAACCATTACATTCCATCTGCCTTGAATCTGCTCCAAATTCCGAAAAACAGCAGCAAATTTTTTGAGAGGAGTAGAGAGCATGAAAATCTACAAAAAAATCATGAACGCACTGGCTGCAGTAGAAAAGATCGTCCTTGTGATCTCCACACTGCTGATCCTGGTGCTGACTGTGGGAAACGTATTTTCCCGTAAAGTCATCCACCGTTCCTGGTCCTTCACAGAAGAACTTGTAGTAGCGGTATTCGTACTCATCACCCTGCTGGCAGCCGCACTGGCCTGCCGCGAAGGAGAACTGGTCAGCCTGACACTGGTCACAGACCGCCTTCCAAAGAAACTGAAGAAACCATCCGTAATTCTGATCACAGTCCTGAGCATCATCTTCAGCGTCATCCTTTTCAAATACGGAATGGACAAGGTAATCACTCAGCTTCAGAATGGAAAAAGAACCTTCGTATTAAACTGGCCTGAATGGATCTTCTGGTCCTTCGTACCCATCGGTGCAGGATGCATGATCCTTCACTTCATTGAATTCTGTCTGGACTTCTGCTGCAAAACCGACAGTGCCAAAAATACCGACAACAGCACAAAAAGTAACATGAACACAATCACAACAGACAAAAAGGAGGCCAAATAAATGATCAGTGCAATCTTATTTATCTCCTTCTTCATATTCCTGATCCTGGGTGTACCCATCGGAATCTGCCTCGGACTTTCCTCCGTATGCGCAATCCTCTACTCCGGTACATCTCTGACGATCGTAGCAACAAATATGTACTCAGGAATTAGTAAATTCCTGCTCCTGGCAATCCCATTCTTCGTACTGTCAGGAAACATCATGGCAAAAGCCGGTATCTCCAAGCGACTGATCAAATTCGTTGATACCTGTGTAGGACACAAAAAAGGCGGTATCGCCATCGTATGTGTTATCGTAGCCTGCTTCTTCGGCGCCATCTCCGGTTCCGGCCCTGCAACTGTTGCAGCTCTTGGCGCCGTACTGATCCCTGCAATGGTAGAACAGGGCGGTTTCTCCGCACCATTCTCCACAGCACTGATGGCAACCTCAAGCTCCATTGCCATTGTCATCCCGCCAAGTATCGCCTTCGTTGTATATGCCTCCATCACAGGCACATCCATCGCAGATATGTTCATGGCAGGTATCGTACCAGGTCTTCTTATGGGCGTGGCACTGGTAATCGTAGTAATGCTGGAAGCAAAGAAACACAACATCAAACCATCCAGAGAAAAAGCCTCAGGCAAAGAACGCTGGGACGCTTTTAAAGATGCTTTCTGGGGATTCCTGATGCCGGTCATCATTCTGGGCGGTATCTACGGCGGTATCTTCACACCAACAGAAGCAGCAGCCGTATCCGTTGTATACGGTCTCTTCGTAGGTATGGTCATCTACCGCGAAGTTTCCATCCGCGATATGTTTGACATTCTGGTAGACTCAGCAAAGACAACCGGCGGTATTATGCTCATCGTAGCAAGTGCCTCTCTGTTCTCCTTTGTATGTACCAAATTCGGTATTGCAGATGCAGCCTCCAATTTACTTGGAAGCATCGCACACAATCAGTTTACCTTCCTGCTGATCGTAAATATCATCTTCCTGATCGCAGGATGCTTCATCGATGCAAACTCCGCTATGTACATCTTCATCCCGATCATGCTTCCTGTATGTAAGGCTCTTGGATACGATATAGTAGCATTCGGTGTTATGGCAACTGTAAACCTTGCAATCGGACAGGTAACTCCTCCTGTAGGTGTAAACCTTTTCGTAGCAATCAGCATCAAGATCAAAAAAGGTCTGGAAGTTACTCTGCAGGAGATCTCAAGGGCAGTTGTGCCAATGATCGCAGCCTGCGTTGCAGTTCTTCTGATCGTTACATACATCCCGATCACCTCCACTTTCCTTCCGAAAGCTCTTGCAAAAGAAGGCTCCTACACAGGTGATCAGTCCTCCGCTTCCTCTGACACAGCTTCCAAGGACGCAGGAGACGGCAATAACTCCTTTGACACAATTGCAGATTACAGCGACCTTGACTGGCCGGAAACGACCTGGAACTTCGCATGCTCCACTACTGAGACAAGTACCTGGGCTGATGGCGGACGTAAGTTCGGTGAACTGATGGAAAAAGCTACAGGCG
>ULZT01031298.1_pt1 | contig 12511 bp, 10 predicted proteins | sample 1963371 | NCBI WGS metagenome assembly ULZT01 (sample SAMEA4835897, study PRJEB28245) | human gut metagenome | biome: gut microbiome; material: fecal sample | place: Denmark | collected 2008
CGCCGTATCGGCACTTAGAATTATGCGGTATTGCCTTAGAAAATGGAGGTTGCAATGGAAATAGGAGAGATTTCGCTGTTGAGCATTGTCACGGCGGTGGCCCCGATGGCACTTTTTGTGCTGCTGGCGCTGTTTGCCCCACTGGTTTACCGCAGAATTGCGGGCAAACTGATTGAAAAATTCCGTCCACATCAGCCGCAGTGGATCAGCATCATTCTGGATAGCTACCTACACCCAACAACGATCTTGCTGCGCGCCGTGTTTATTTATGCTGCACTGTGGGTTTTGCCGCTGGAACTGAACACTCCCACATACCGCAGCGTATTGGCGCGCATCATGCAGGTAACCGCAATCTGCCTGATTGCCTGGGGCGCATGGATGGCTGCCCCCGTGTGCCGCCTTTTGCTGCGCAGCGCAGAAAACAAACTGGATATTGCTACCAACCGCACAATGGGGCGCTTTTTTGAAAATATCTTCCGAGCTGTTGTAGGCGTTGTGGCGGGCATTGCGGTGTTGGATGCATTGGGCATTCCCGTTACCGGCCTGCTGACAGGTGCTGGCGTTGCCGGTATCGGTATTACCCTGGCGGCGCAGTCCACCATGTCAAACCTGATTGCAGGGGTAGCGCTGGTGCTGGAACATCCCTTTGGCATTGGTGACTATGTGATTCTGGGCAACTATGAGGGCACGGTGGAAGATATCTCGTTCCGCTCCACCCGTATCCGCACGCCGGACCATGCAGTGATTACGGTAGAAAACTCCAAGGTGTGTGGCGAATACATCCAGAATGTTACTGACCGGACCAACCGACTGTGGCAGTTTACGATCGGTGTCACCTATGATATCCCGCGCGAAAAAGTTGAAACGCTGTGTGCAGATCTGAAAGAACTGCTCAGTGCGGATGCACAGATCAGCTCGGACGCAATGACTGTTACCCTGAATGAATTTAGCGCTTCCAGCATGGATATTCTGGTACGTTGCTATGTGACGGCGGTGGATTATACGGGCTATTTACAACTGAAAAGCCGCATGAATCTGGCCATCATGGACCTGATGAAGCGGGATGGATGCGACTTTGCTTTCCCTTCCACCAGCGTTTACCTGGAAAAAATGCCGCCGCAGAAAGGCAAATCCTGATTTGGCAGAAACAGCTCATCAAGTGCCCAAGTTAGGGCAATACCGCATAATTCTAAGTGCCGATACGGCGAGCGAGGTGCGGCAGATGCCAAGCCAAAAGCGCAGATAATACTGGATGTCTTATCGAGCATTTTGGCAACGCAGATGCCGTGCCGCAGCTGCCGGAGCGGTGCTTAAGCCGCAAGGCGGGAATTGTGCGATATTGCCTTAGCAATTTGAACCAAACAATATAACAAAACCGCCACGAACCAATCTAACAGGTTCGTGGCGGTTTTTATGTACGTTTAAGTTTTACGCGGCAATCTCAGATCAGAGCAGCAGTGATGAGGCTCATCTTGTAGACTTCCTCAGCATCGCAGCCACGGGACAGGTCGTTGATGGGAGCATTCAGACCCTGCAGGATGGGGCCGTATGCAGCAAAGCCGCCCAGACGCTGTGCAATCTTATAGCCGATGTTGCCGGCGTTGATGTTCGGGAAGATAAAGACGTTAGCTTCGCCAGCAACGGTGGAGTTGGGAGCCTTCAGCTTGCCAACTTCCGGTGCAACGGCGGCGTCAAACTGCAGTTCACCGTCAACCTTCAGTTCGGGATGTGCTTCCTGAACGCGCAGGGTGGCGTTGCGCATCTTATCAACGGTCTCGCCCTTGCCGGAACCCTTGGTGGAGTAGCTCAGCAGAGCAACCTTCGGGTCGATACCGAAAATCTCAGCGGTATGAGCAGTCTCAACGGTGCTCTCGACGATCTCATCCTCAGAAGGATCGATATTGATGGCGCAGTCGCCCATCGCCAGCTTCTCGTCGCCGCGGACCATAATGAAGCAGGAGCTGACGGACTTGATGCCGGGCTTGCACTTGATCAGCTGCAGAGCCGGGCGAACGGTATCAGCGGTAGAATAGGTAGCGCCGCCCAGCAGGCAGTCAGCCTTACCCATCTTGACCAGCATGGTGCCGAAGTAGTTGGATTTGGACAGTGCAGCGCGGCACTGCTCCTCGGTCATCTTACCCTTGCGCAGTTCAACCATTTTGGCAACCATTGCGTCAAATTCAGGGTAAGAGGTCGGGTCGCAGATCTCTGCGCCGGTAATGTCAAAGCCGCCCTCAGCAGCAGCCTTTTTGACTGCTTCCGGGTTGCCCAGCAGCAAAACGTTCAAAATCTTGCCAGCCAGCAGCTTGGATGCTGCGGACAGGATACGGGCATCAGTGCCCTCAGTAAATACGATGGTTTTAGGATTTGCTTTCAACTGATTTTCAAAATTTTCAAAAACGTCCATGATAATACCTCCGTATCAATCTGGTGCCGGGTATCCGTGGATCCCGCACACGCTAGTACAGATACAATTATAGCACGATTTGAATTATTTGCAAATGGTGCAAGGACAAAACATATGTTTTTTGCGCAAAAAAAGTCTGAACTGGCTAAAAACGCAAAAATTCATGCGTTTGACGCAAAAATATCAGGCGAGATTGACAAAACTATATCAAACGGTGCGCGGGATGGAATTCTCCCCTTCCGGAGCAGAAAACCCATAAGAACGATAAAAATCGGCAACATCCTGTGGGCTGTGCACAACAACAGCCTGCAAAAGCCGGTCCGTGCCGGGCTGGCGGAAGCCGATGATGGTTTCACCTGTACAAATGCTGCTTTGCGTTGCAATATCCGCCGGGCCAAGGCCCGGCGGCGGCTGCAACGCGGCGCAGGTTTTGCGGTGGTTAAAGAACATAGTGCATAACGCCTCCCCTGCTTTTCTTTCAGCATAGCGCAGGTTTGGGCAAAAAGCAAGTGCAATACAAAAAGCCTTCCGGCACACAGGAGGGCTGCAATACCGGAAGGCATATGTAGGGAAATATAGAGAATGTCAGAATAAATCAGTCGAGGAATTCCTCATTCAGCTGAACGCCAAAATCATGGGCAATGGCACGCAGGTCATCATCGGTGATGGTCTGGCGGATCAGGCCGCCGCCCATGGAGAGAACTTTGACATAGATCTCAGCACTCTTTTCAATCGTGTGGGCCAGGCCGAAAGTAATATCAAAATCGGGGCCGGAAGCAAACAGACCGTGCTGTGCCCAAATGGCAGCCTGGTATTTTTTCATCAGCTCACTGGTAGCCATGGCAATGTCAGCACCGCCGGGCACCATCCAGGGGCAGACGCCGACACCCTCCGGGAAAACGACCGGGCATTCAGTAGCGCTCTGCCACAAAGCACGGGTAAAATCACGGTCAGTCAGCGGCAGAATGTAGGTCAGGGCAATTACGTTGGTAGCATGGCAGTGGTAGATCACGCGGTTGGCACCGTTGGTGGCGGCCTTGCGCACGCTGTGGTTCATAAAGTGGCTGGGAAACTCGGAAGTCGGCTTTGCGCCATCGGCCAGGCCCCAGACAATGCGCCAGCTGTCGCCCTTATCATTGATCTCAACAATGCCGATGCTGTGGATAGGGTCCGGCTCCACATTGCGGAAGAACTTGCCGGAACCGGTGGTGATGAAATATTCCCCGGCCAGGTTATCAGCCTGAACGCCCATGTTGACCCACTCGCGCGGGGTTTCGTCAAAGAAAGGACGGCATGCGGCAACATCTTCCTCGGTCATGCGGTAGGTCAGGTTGCCGCCGTTGCGCTCATGCCAGCCCTGCAGCCAGCCGTCGTTGCACATACGGATAAAACCTTTTACGTTTGCTACATCATAAATCGTGCTCATAATACTGCTCCTTTACTTCATTGCCTTTTATCGTAACTGTTGCCTGCGGCTTACCGCGTGATGATATCAACAGGGACATTAAAGATCTTTGCCACTTTCAGGATGGTATCAATGTGGCGGCCGGTGGCTGCTGCCATGTGGTGGGTGGGGCCGGCTTCGCTCCAGCGGTTGCAGAACTCACGCGCACCGCAGCTGAAGCGGGTACGCATGTTGGTATCGCCAAAGGTAAAGATGGGGCCGGGTTCATTGACGCCCTCGGCAACCACAAACTTGAAGTGGCCGTCCTTATCCTGTGTGATGGCCAGATAGGTCACATCGCCAACCGGTGGATAGAATTGGGTCAGATAGCCGCCACCAGTCTTGCCGTGGAACACGGGCACGATCTTCATGGTCGGCTTTTTTGCCTTGGAGATATCGGCATCACCGGAGCCGGAATGGCCGATGATGCAGATATCCTCGTTGAAGTCGATGGAGTACATCTCGCTCAGCTGGCCGCAGCCCGCAATGGTTTTCAGGATGGACATTGCCATCGAAACCTTGATATCGCCCTCAACCGCGCAGGCAGTGCCCTGCTTGATGAGCATCGAGAATGCAGGAATCAGCATGGAGTCCAGTTTGCCGGCCACACCCTTGGCAAAACCGTCGTAGTGGGAAGCCACAAACGCAATCTTTTCGTCCTTGACCCACTGCTCAAAGGCAACAACATAACGGGCCATATCCCAGACCTTTTCGATCGTGCCGCCGCCCTCAATATCAAAGGTATCCAGAATATCCTGTGCCTTGGCACGAATCGCTTCTTCATCGGTGATGTTATCGGCAATGGCCCACATTTTTTCCCAGTCAAACTGCTTGGTGTAAAGCCACATGCGGTTGTATAGGTTGGTTTCGTCAATGTACAGGTCCATCATGCCGGGGTACGGGCGGCCGATCTGGGCAAGGTTGGTATCGCGGAAGCGGCGGCGCACCTGTGCAGCACGGCACCAATCTTCAATTTCAGCCTGCACGCCGGGGTCACCGCCCTCGACCACGCCGGTGATAACGGCATGGCGCTTACCGGCGCGTTCCAGGTCGGCAACCATTTCACCAACGGCACCACAGGCGTACAGTTCACCTAACCAGGTTGGTGTATCAGTGTTGGCATAATCCGGGGCTTTCTTCTTCTGCACATTGACCAGTACAACGGGTACATCCAGATCGCGCACGGCGGGCAGCATGTTGTAAGAGGTTGCATAGGTCAGCAGCTGCAGAATAACCAGGTCAACGTCTGCGGCACGGAACTTATCGCCCGCTGCCATGGACTGCTCTTTGGTGGTAACAATGCCGCCGTCAATGACCTCAACGGTATCGGGAATGGTCTTTTTGAAAGCGGCATACTGACCCTCAAATTCAGGAACCAGGGTTGGGAACTGCGGCAGATAGGCACCCAGAGCAATGGCAAACACGCCAACACGGGCTTTGGTTTCAACTAACATGGATATTACCCCCTGTAATAAAATTTATTGCGGATCACATTCCAAAATAGTGAACGACTTTTTGATGGAGGCGCGTGCATCCGCAAGGTCTTTGAACTCCCCTGCACGGATCATCTGCACCATCAGGTTGCCAAGGGCGGTACCCTCGGTAGGGCCTGCAAACACGGGCAGCTGGGTGGCATTTGCGGTCATCTGGTTCAGGTACATATCCTGGCTACCGCCGCCCACAATATTGATGCTGGTATATTCTTTGCCGGTCAGGCTTTGCAGCTCTTGAATAGCGGCCTGATAATCATGCGAAAGCGAGTTGTAAATGGTCTGCATCACTTCGCCGGTGATGGCGGGAACCGGTTTGCCGCCGTCTTTGCAGGCAGCCTTGACTTCTTTGATCATGGATTTCGGCGCCAGGAAGCGGTCGTCGCCAGTGGATACGATCCCGGCAAAGCTGCTGGCTTCCTGCGCGGCGGCAATCAATTCCGGGAAAGACGGTCGGGTTCCGGTCTGCTCGCCAAGTTCACGCCGCACAGACTGGATCATCCACAGGCCCATAATGTTCTTAAGGTAACGGTAGCGGTATTCATAGCCGCCCTCGTTGGTAAAATTGGCCTGCATGCTGGCAGGGGTCGTGATGGGGTCTTTGTTTTCCACACCCAGCAGGCTCCATGTGCCGCTGGAAAGATAAACGGCCTTATCATCCCTTGCGGGAACAGCCAAAAAGGCGGAGCCGGTATCATGTGTAGCGGGCAGTACGACGGTGCAGTCAAAGCCGACATAATCCTTGACGGCGGAGCTCAAATTTCCCAGTTTGGTGCCGGGGGTGCTGATTCTGCCAAAGATTTTGCGCGGCAGACCAAGCCGGTTGATGATTTCATCGTCCCAATCCTTGCTTATAGCGCCCACCAGGGCAGTGGTGGAAGCATTGGTGTACTCGTTGGCCATCACGCCGGTCAGGCGGTAATTCAGGTAATCCGGCACCATCAAAAAATGCTCGGCAGCGGCAAGCTGTTCCGGGTGCTCTTTCTTTAAGGCACACAGTTGGTAAACCGTGTTGAACGACTGGTACTGGATGCCGGTACGGGCGTAAAGTTTTGTAAACGGCAGAATGGGTTCCAGTTCCTCCCGCATGGCGGCGGTGCGGCCATCGCGGTAAGCAACGGGGTCCCCGATAGGGGTACCATCGGCATCCAGAAGCAGAAAGTCAACAGCCCAGGTATCAATACCGACCGTTGTGGGCGTATAGCCTGCATCGTGGGCGGCTTTCAGCCCCTCGATCACATTCTGAACCAGGCCTTCCATATCCCAGCAAAGGTGACCGTTCTTTTCAATCAGTCGGTTTTCAAAGCGGTAGACTTCATGCAGGGCCATAACACCATGTTCCACGGTGCCAATAATGTGCCGGCCGCTGGATGCTCCGATATCTACAGCAAGATAACAGGTTTGCATCTTTCTCTCCTTTTTGGTAAAATACGAATCAGGCGAACCGCCTTATGCTATTAGTATAGCGGCATAATATCCGGCATTCCATGGTTTGAAGTGGACTGTTTTTTGTGAAAATTCTACTTTGCCATTCCCTGCTGGCAAAGGCGGTTTCGCTGCTTTTGCTTGACTTATAGTAATGGGAAAAAATTAAGTCTGTGTTTTTTCGATGACAAGGCGAAGCTTGTTGTAATACTGTCGCAGTGCCCGGCGAAAATGCTAAAAGTAAAGGCAATACCGCATAATTCTAAGTGCCGATACGGCGAGCGAGGTGCGGCAGATGCCAAGCCAAAAGCGCAGATAATACTGGATGTCTTATCGAGCATTTTGGCAACGCAGATGCCGTGCCGCAGCTGCCGGAGCGGTGCTTAAGCCGCAAGGCGGAAATTGTGCGGTGTTGCCTAAAGAATAAAAATAAAAAAGCCCCGCCTGCCGGGCAGAACATTCTGCATCCGGCAGGTGGGGCTTTTGGTTGTTGCAAATAGATAAATGAAAATTTACTGCCTTTTCTGCATCCGCAGCAGGCTGTACGGCATCAAGGGCGTGGCACAGGGAATGGTATACTGCATCATCGGGTGCGGGGTGGCATCCACCGTTTCCCCTTCCGCGTTTTTGATCCATTCAGGGGTTACGGGCACGACCGAACCATCTGGCTGCAAAATTTCCAGCGAATCTCCCAGGCAGAACTTGCTGCGCTGGGTGCAATGGGCAACGCCGTCTTCCCACGAATCCACAGTGCCGATGAAATCCCAATCTCGCACATAAGTATGGCTGGGCGTCTGCAGGGCTTTCTCTTTGCCAAAATAGAAACCGGGTGAATAATGGCGGTGGCTGGTACGGTTCAGCTCATCCAGCACGGAATCCGGTAAATCAAACGTATCACTGGCGGGGTTTGCCAGGTACTGGTCCAGCGCTTTGCGGTAAGCGGCGGTAACGGACGCAACGTAATAGAACGTTTTGGCGCGCCCCTCAATTTTCAGAGAATCCACACCAGCCTTGCAGATCAGGTCCAAAAACGGTGCGGTGCATAGGTCGTTGGCGTTCAGGATGTAGCTGCCGTCCTCATTTTCGCCAATGGGCATATACTGGCCGGGGCGGTTTTCTTCCACAAGATAGTATTTCCAGCGGCAGGGCTGGGCACATTCGCCGCGGTTGCCGCTGCGCCCGGTCATATAGCTGGAAAGCAGGCACCGACCAGAAACGCTCATGCACATGGCGCCGTGCACAAAGGCTTCCAGTTCCAACTCCGGCGGGGTGTTATCGCGGATCTGGGCAATATCGGTCAGGGTCAGTTCGCGCGCCAGCACCACACGCTTGGCGCCCAGGTTGTAGGCCATGGTTGCAGCAGCATAATTAGTGATGCCTGCCTGGGTGGAAAAATGCACATCCACATCCGGAGCATACTGTTTGGCAAGGCTCAGTACGCCAAGGTCCGCAATGATAAAGGCATCCACCCCGGCTTCGGCCGCGTCCTTGATATACTGCGGCAGCTCGGAAAGCTCATCGTTGGTGGGCAGGTTGTTCAGGGTCAGGTATACTTTTTTGCCGCGAGCATGGGCAAAAATGCAGCCATCATGAAGCTCGCCAATGGTCAGGTTGACCGGTGCGGCACGCATACCAAAGCGCGGCAGTGCGCAGTATACGGCATCGGCACCATACATGACGGCATATTTCAGGGCTTCAAGGCTGCCGGCAGGCGACAGCAGTTCCGGACAGGACAACATAAGATAACGGCTCCTTTGTTCAGTGAAGTTCAGCTTTTATCAGCCCCAACCGGCGATGATGCAGTTCTGATGGTGTTCGTCTGCCGTTTTGGCATAGAAATATTCGCCAGGGTGGTCGCCGTTCGGGTTGCCGGTAACAAAGAAATAATAGCCTTCGTCCAGATATTCCTGGTCGGGATTCAGCGCGGCGGCAATAGCATCAATACCGGGATTGGTGATGGCACCGGCGGGCAGGCCGCTGATGCGGTAGGTGTCGTAATGAGCAAGCACATCATCCGGAATAGCACCCTGTTCCGGCCAGCCGTAATAAGCGGCGGTGGGCGAATTCCACAGGTAGTTATTGTCACTATCGTTCATGATATAGCTGCTGGCATTGGATTCCAGCTTATGCTCTGCCCACTGCGGGTCATCGGATTCCAAACGATTGTGGAAGCAGGCGGAAACCTTGGCGTCTTCTGCGGGCATACCGGCTTCTTCCTGAATAAAGCTGGCCAGAATGACAACATCATTCATTGTGGTGCCCTTTTCGTTGATGGTATCCCACAGGTCGGAAGTTTTGGCGTCGAATTCCTTATAGAAGGTGTTGACGTAATTATAGACCGAGTCATCGGTGAAGAACTCGTAAGTGTCCGGGAACAGGTAGCCCTCGCACTTCATCAGGCGGCCTTCGGTATCCGGGATGGCATTCCAGAAATCATACTGGCTGAAATCGGAACCATCCTCGCCGTTGGCGCAGGCAAGGAAATCATCCACCGAGCACAAGCCATTTTCTTCCATCTTCTGGGCAATAGCAACGGCTGTGTAGCCTTCGGGGAATGTGATGGTAATGGTCTTGCGCTTGACCTGCTGCACGCTGAGGGTTTTCAGGATCGTGTTATAATCCATGCCGGAGCGCAGGGTAAAATCGCCATACTGCAAACCGGAAGCGCGGCCGCTGTATTTGGCATACAGCTTGAACAGCCAGTCATACTGGATGACGCCATCCTCTTTCAAAACGTTTGTGATGTCTGCAACAGTGGAACCCTGTTCAATGGTAACGGTCTGCTCCGGGCCAAGTTCGCCGTTGCCGGCAACTTCGCCGTAGAACTGGAACACTTTCCAGCCGCCGATGCCGACGATAGCCAAAATGACAACAAGAACCACAAGCCCAATGGGAAAACGGCGGCGGACGGGTTCATCATCGTCATCCTCTGCGTACTCGTCTGGACCTTCGGCGTCTTCGTACAGGTCCTGCGGGTCAGGATCAGGCTGTACCGGGCGCTTTGGTGCGGGGGCTGGCGCAGCATGATAAGCTTGGCGCGACTGCGAGCCCTTGTCCTGGGAATCACCACGATTGATTTTCATTCCAAATCTCCTTTACCAGGCAGCAGAACTGCCCTGTTTCACGTATGCACGGTCTTACAGCAACAGGCGGAAATAAACGTCCGTAACGGGGAACGGCTGCCCAAGGTAACAAATCATGCCGTAACCACAGCGCTTACCCTCGCCCAGGTACAAAAACTGATTTTCCGCCAGCAGCAGCCGTGCTTTGGTCAGACCGGTATGTTCCCGCGCGGCCTGCAGCAGAATATCAGCCGAATGGTCGTTATCGGCCTGCAGCTCCATAAAAAGCAGCTCGTCCTTTTCCTGGCAATAGAGGCCGTAACCGCGCTGGTTGGAAACAATGGTCATACCGCGGCGGTAGAGCCGGGTGATCATGGTGTTCATGCTGCTTTCCGGCAGGGCGATGCAGGCGGGCTGGTAGCGCATGCGGGTGTCGATCAATTTGCGGACTGTCAGGTTATCAAACTCTGCTCGTGCCCACAAATTGTGTTCAATGGACTTGCGGATGATGCGCAGCGGGAAGCGCCCCTGAAAATTCAGCTGGGAAAACGCTTTTGCGGCCCGCGTGCTTTGCGGTGCCGCCACAGCGAAATCACACCCTTTGGCGGAAAAGGCGCGCAGGCAGGTTGCCAGCAGTTTGGGCATCAGCCCGCGCCCCTGCAGGGACGGGTCCGTTGCCATGCAGCAGAGCCATACGCCGTGGTGGTGCCCGCATTCCACTGGAACCGCACCAATCATGGCGGCCGGGATGGGCTTTGCACCGGGGGCCGGGTCCCGGGCAAGGATCAGGATATTATCCAACCCCACAATCCCACAAAGCCAGTCCAAAGCATCCTGGCGGGTTTCGCCATACGTTTTGCGGCGGAACGCAACCATCTGCTCCAAATCAGCTTCCGTTGCTTTGCAAAGCATGTTCTATCCCCTCCTTGCCGTATTCAACGTGTGGTTTTTGCTGCCAACGGTTTTAGCTCAAAATCCGCTCCAGGTATGCCATCACTTCGGATTGAATATCCTCCGGCGTGCGGATGGTTTTCTGGCCGTCTACCGTTGTGGTACACTCAATGCGGTGCCAGCCCAGCTTGCGTGCGCAGTATTCAGCGGCGGCGCGGGAACGGGCCAGGTATTCGGTATCGCGTTCCTGAATATCTTTTTTGCTTTCATCGCCGTGGTAGCGCTGCGCAATCAGGCGCTGGCTGACATCGGGATCAACCGCAAGGTATACAACCGCATCCGGCGCAGGCAGGCCGAGCTTTTTGTACTCGAACTCAAACAGCCACTCCAGAAAACCATCCCAGTGCATCGGCGGCAGTTTGGAACATTGGTGAACAGCGTTGGAGGTGGTGTAACGGTCAGAGATGATTAGCCCATTCTGGCGGTAGACATTGCCCCACTTGGTTTTGTAGCTGGCAAAGCGGTCAACAGCATAAAACGTTGAAGCTGCATAAGCGTTCACGTCATCCGGGCGCTGGCCGAACTCGCCGGAAAGATACATCTTGACCAGTGCGGAGGACGGACTGTCATAATCTGGGAAGCTGATTTTCAGCGGGTCATACCCTTTGCTATGCAAATTCTGGCAGGCAAGTTCTGCCTGTGTGCCCTTGCCGGAACCATCCAGGCCTTCAAAAATAATCAGTTTACCCATGGTTTTCAGCCTCCTGTTTCAGTGTTGCATATTTATCACGCACGGCGTTCTGCTTGCCGCAGCACATACCGCCCTCCGGGCAGGGACCCGCCAGGCAGCGGGGACCAGCTGCGGCAAAAACATGCGGCGCAAGCGGGTATACAAGGCGCAGCATTTCATCGGCAACGGCGCGGATCTCCCACTGGGCACGGTTGCAGCAGCGCAGGTTGAAAAAGTTGTTCAGGCTGCGGCAGTTCATGGTCATTACCATTTTTGTCTCGCAGGCGTTGGGCAATACAAAGCGGGCGTCCTCGTTTGCCATTTTGCTGGCTTTGGCGCGGGCGGCCTTTTCCGGCATTCCCTGCTCCATCAAGGTGTGGGTATGCTTTTCTTCCAGTGCTTTGACCAGCTCCAAGTAGTGTTTGGCATCGGCGTTCATTGCATCAATAAAAGCCGCTTTGGCCGCAGGGTCAGCCTCAATTTCCGGGGGAATCACATAACGGAAATCTTCCAGCCGCACATATCGCTGGCTCTGCACACTGAAACTTGCAATGCGGTGGCGGGTGACCTGTGCCAGAAAGGTGCGGGAAACGCCCTCAATGCCAAAGGTAAAGCTGGCATGTTCAATGGGGCTGGCGTGGCCGAAGTCATTCAGCTTTTGCAAAAAGGCTGCGGTCTTTTCTGGTGTTAGGCCATCCAGCAGGGTTTCGATATGTGCATCAGAATAGCACAGCTTGGCGGCTGCGGCAATGGTCTTTTCGGGGTCATTGGTGTGGGCGATCAATGTTACAAGCATGGGCCCGTTCCCTCTTTTCCTTTTTTATCAGTGGTTTATTCTTCGCTGGTCAGCTTGGTCAGCGGGGCGTAATTGGCCATTGTTTTTTTGATGCCAACGCGGTCAAACTGGATTTCTACAATACAGTCCCCCGCAACCGGCGTTACTTTCAGCACCTTGCCGCGGCCAAACACCTTGTGGTCCACAAGGTCCCCGGCTGCAAAGTTGGCGGCCTTTTTGCGTGCGGGTGCGGCGGGCACAGTGGTAACGCCACCGCCCGCCGGAGC
>ULZT01004483.1_pt1 | contig 12506 bp, 10 predicted proteins | sample 1963371 | NCBI WGS metagenome assembly ULZT01 (sample SAMEA4835897, study PRJEB28245) | human gut metagenome | biome: gut microbiome; material: fecal sample | place: Denmark | collected 2008
GGGCACATCGGTTATGTCAACAATCATCCAGAAAAAGACAAATCCGGCTGCTGCCGCACAAACATCTCAAATGATGATAATGATGCTTATGATGCCGTTTTTCTCATTCTGGTTCTCATTCCAGGTGCCTGCCGCAGTAGCGTTCTATTGGATTGTTTCAAGCCTTGTTGCTATTGTTCAGCAACTTGTTATGACAAAGTTCTTCCCACCAAAAAAGAATATGGCAAAATCTATGATAGAAGGCACTATCGAGCGTCGTTCAAGAGAAGAAAGCATTAAAAAAACAAAATAATCGGAGGATTATATGATAAAGGAATTTATCGGAACCGGTAAAACCGTTGAGGAGGCAACCTCTGCCGCCAAAGCCGGTTTGGGCGCTCCGGATTCTGCCGATGTCAAGGTTGAAATTGTCGAAATGCCTAAAAAAGGATTTTTGGGCTTAGGCAGTAAACCTGCTCAGGTTAAAGTAAGCTATGATGACGGCGTTAAGGAATCGGCTCCCAAAAAGAAGCCTTCAAAGCAAAAAACAGAGGCTAAAAAGCAACAGTCTCAACAAAAGCCGGCTAAAAAGGCTCCTGTTAAAAAGGAAACTCAAAAGCCTGCAAAGCAAGAAGTCAAAGAGCCTAAAAAGGAAAGAGATTATCCCGAAAGCGTTGACCTTGAGTATGCAAAAAGCTATTTCGGCGAGATTGTAAAGGGTCTTGAAATTACAGACGCAAAAATTGACGCTGAATACAGCGAGGGTGTTGTAACTCTCACTCTCGAGTGTGATGATTACGGCATCGTTATCGGTCGCCGCGGCGAAACACTCGATTCTATTCAATATCTCCTTTCTCTCGCTATGAAGAAAAGTTCAAACGGCTATGTACGAGTTGCCATCAATGTCGGCAATTACAGAGAAAAGAGAACCGAAACATTAAAGCATCTTGCAGCAAAAAATGCCGCATATGTTCTTAAAACAGGAAGAAGGCACACATTTGAGCCGATGAATCCTTATGAAAGAAGAATCATTCATACTGCCATTCAGGAAATTGACGGCGTTGAATCGCGCTCTGTAGGATACAATCAAGACAGACGCGTTGTTCTTGAGCCTACCGGCGGTGTTAAACCGCATTCAAACGGCGGCTATCGCAGAGGTCCGCGTCCTGCTCAAAGAGCAGCCGCTCCGGACCCAAACCGTGTTCCAAAGGCTGACAGAACAGATGTTCCGAAGTTCGGCAAAATTGAGGTTAATAAAGACTGATTTAAAATCTTTTAAACGAGGTGCAATGCGCCTCGTTTTTTTCTTTGCGTATTCTTTAATTGAAGTGATTTTTTATCAAATTTCGACCTGTATATAAAATTCAAAAATCTTTTCAAAAACCTATTGACTTTTGCATAGTATATGATATAATCAAATTAACAAATGAACAATTAATCATGTGTTTGATTGATTGGATATGGTTATAATTAAATTATAAGAGGATAAAAATATGAAAAAGACATACAAAATTGATGTTGACTGTGCAAACTGTGCCAATAAAATGGAGATTGCCGCTCAAAACACAGAGGGTGTTAAGGATGCAACCGTAAATTTTATGGCTCTCAAAATGATTGTCGAGTTTGAGGACGGCGCAGATGAGAAAAAGGTTATGAAGCAAGTTCTTAAAAACTGCCGTAAGGTTGAGGACGATTGCGAAATCTTTATGTAATATTCGGCAGGCAGGGCAAAAACTGCCTGCTGTATTGCAGCAAAATATATGAATAAATGCTCACATATTTGAAGGAGATAATTATGACAAGAAAGCAAAAGAAAATGCTCATTCGCATTATCGTGTCGGCGGCGCTACTGTTGCTTTGCAAGGTGATATTCAAGCTTGTCGAGCTTCCCGATGCATATTCGCCTTATATTAAATTTGTTGCTTATATGATACCTTATTTTGTTATCGGCTGGGATATTTTGAAAAAAGCATTCAAGGGTATTCTCAATAAGCAAGTGTTTGACGAAAACTTCCTTATGGCTGTCGCTACGGTCGGCGCAATCGGCGTTGCAATTGCCGACAACACAAAAGGCGATTATACAGAGGCAATCGCCGTAATGCTGTTTTATCAAATCGGCGAGCTGTTTCAAAGCTATGCTGTCGGTAAAAGCAGACGAAACATCAGCGACCTTATGGATATTCGCCCCGACTATGCAAATGTCGAGCGCGACGGCAAAATTGAAACTGTTGACCCCGACGAGGTCGAAATCGGCAGTATAATTGTTGTCAGCGCAGGCGAAAAAATCCCGATTGACGGTGTTATTGTTGAGGGTACAACATCGCTTGACACTGCGGCACTTACGGGCGAAAGTGTGCCGCGCAACGCAAAATCGGGCGACGAAGTTATTTCGGGCTGCATCAACCTTTCGGGCACTGTTAAAATCAGAACTACCAAGGTATTCGGCGAATCTACCGTGTCAAAAATCCTTGATTTGGTTGAAAATTCAAGCTCAAAGAAATCAAAATCGGAAAAATTCATTTCAAAGTTCGCAAGATACTACACTCCGATTGTTTGTTACAGTGCGCTTGCACTTGCAATCATTCCGCCGGTTGGCAGACTTATTGCCGGATATGACGCTCTTTGGTCGCAGTGGATTTACAGAGCGCTTACATTCCTTGTTATCAGCTGTCCTTGTGCACTTGTTATCAGTATTCCGCTCAGCTTCTTTGCCGGAATCGGCGGCGCAAGCAAGGAGGGCGTGCTTGTAAAAGGCTCAAACTATCTTGAAACGCTTTCAAAAACAAATTGCGTTGTTTTCGATAAAACAGGCACAATGACAAAAGGCGTTTTTGAGGTCAGCGAAATTTGTCCGCAAGGCGATGTTTCAAACGACAAACTTTTGGAATATGCCGCATTTGCGGAGTGCTATTCAACGCACCCAATCAGCAAGAGCCTTCAAAAGGCATACGCAAAGGATATTGACAAGAATACCGTTACCGATGTTGAGGAAATCAGCGGTCACGGTTTAACGGCAAAGGTTAACGGCGTTTCTGTTGCGGCAGGCAACGCAAAGCTTATGAAAAAGCTCGGCTTGGAATACAGCGACTGCGATAAAACAGGCACCGTTGTTCATGTTGCCGTTGACGGAAAATACGCAGGATATATTCTCATTTCCGATACTCTTAAACCGACTTCGGTTGAGGCGATTGCCGCACTTAAGAAAATGGGAATCGAAAAAACGGTAATGCTCACCGGCGACTCCGATAAGGTTGCACAGGCTGTTGCGGCACAGCTCGGAGTTGATGAGGTTCACAGCGAGCTTTTGCCTGCCGACAAGGTTAAACAGGTAGAGTCACTTCTCGCTCAAGAGGGCGAAAAGAAAAAACTGGCGTTTGTCGGTGACGGAATCAATGACGCGCCCGTGCTTTCAAGAGCAGATATAGGCATCGCCATGGGCGGACTCGGCTCGGATGCCGCCATCGAGGCTGCGGATATTGTTCTTATGGACGACGACCCGCTTAAAATTTCAAAAGCAATTAAAATTTCCAAAAAATGCCTTAGGATAGTTAATCAAAACATTTATTTCGCTATCGGAATTAAGGTTTTGTGCCTGCTTTTGGGCGCTGTCGGTATCGCCAATATGTGGGTTGCGATTTTTGCCGATGTAGGCGTTATGGTTATTGCCGTTTTGAATGCAATTCGCGCATTAAGAGTTCACAATTTATAATTTTTGATGTATAATACTATCGGTGATGATAATGGATAATAAAGATAATCAAATCGAATGTTGCGAAACGCAGTGTATTCACAGGGAATTGCTCGATATTGTCAACGAAAAACTGCCGGATGAAACGGAACTGTATGATTTGTCGGAACTGTTCAAGGTTTTCGGCGATTCAACAAGAATAAGAATATTGTTTGTTCTTTTTGAATGTGAGGTTTGTGTTTGCGATTTGGCAGAGGCGCTCAATATGACGCAATCGGCGATTTCGCATCAACTGAAAATACTCAAGCAGTCAAAGCTTGTGAAAAGCCGCAGAGAGGGCAAGTCGGTGTTTTATTCTCTTGCCGACGAGCATGTGCGCACAATAATTTCACAGGGTCTTGACCATATAGAGGAATAGAATTCAGGCGCAGTATTAACACTGCGCCGTTTTTGCGCTAAAATTTGTACGCAGCTATTGCAAAATCAATACAAAGTGCTATAATAATTGTTATATAAATAATTTTTATTGTAAAAGAGGTTTTACATTATGGAAAAGAAAAATATAGATTGGTCAAGCATCGGCTTTGGCTATATCCCGACAGATTACAGATATGTTTCCTGGAACAAAAACGGCGAGTGGGATAACGGCGAACTTACAGATGACCCTAATATCACAATGAGCGAATGTGCATGCGTTCTTCAATATGCACAGACAGTATTTGAAGGTTTAAAGGCATATACAACAAAGGACGGCAGAACAGTTTGTTTCCGCCCCGATATGAATGCAAAGCGCTTGGCAGAATCCTGCAAAAGACTTCGTATTCCGCCCGTATCTGAAGAGCAGTTTATTGATGCGGTTAAAAAGGTTGTAAAGGCAAACGAGGCTTATGTACCACCGTTCGGAAGCGGCGCAACACTCTATCTTCGTCCGTTCGTTTTCGGCTACGATTCAATCATCGGTGTAAAGCCGGCAAATGAATTTCAATTCAGAATTTTCTGCACACCGGTAGGTCCTTATTTCAAGGGAGGCGCAAAGCCGATTACAATTCGCGTATCCGATGTTGACAGAGCGGCACCTCACGGTACAGGCGACATTAAGGCAGGTCTTAACTATGCTATGTCACTTAATAACATTGTTGACGCTCACGAAAAGGGATTTGACGAAAATATGTATCTCGACCCTCAAACAAGAACAAAAGTTGAAGAAACAGGCGGCGCAAATTTCATCTTCATCACAAAGGACGGCAAGCTTGTAACACCTAAATCAAATTCTATTCTTCCTTCAATTACACGCCGTTCACTTATGTATGTTGCGGAGCATTATCTCGGCATGCAAGTTGAACACAGAGAAGTTTATAAGGAAGAGTTGAAGGACTTTGCAGAGTGCGGTCTTTGCGGCACTGCTGCCGTTATCTCTCCGGTCGGCAAAATCGTTGACCACGGCGAGGAAATTTGTTTCCCGTCGGGTATGGAGAAAATGGGTCCTTATACCAAAAAGCTTTATGATACGCTCACCGGCATCCAAATGGGCGAAATTGAAGCACCCGAAGGATGGATTTGCGAAATCAAATAATTCGGCGTTTTCAAAAGCATATTTTCAAAGCACATTTCACCTTTTGTTGAAGTGTGCTTTTGTTTTGTGTCTTGATGCGACACGGCGGTGAAGTTGATATTACAAAATGTAATATATACAACTGTTCAAAAACACGCTTTTATGCTGTTCTGAGCGTTTTTGGCATATGTCGCAATACTACATTTAGTATTTATTGCTGTACCTGTGCAAAATCTCAACACAATATCTTGTATTTTTTTGGAAATATCTATTGACAAGGCAATTGCTATTTGATATTATAGAAAAGGTTTCACAAACGAATGTTACCTTTTTGTAACTTTTTACTATACACTAAGCACTGAGGAGATGGGCTACAATGAAAATTATAAAGAGAAACGGCTCAGAGGCGGATTTTGATTTAAACAAAATTGTTATTGCCGTAACGAAAGCAAACAACGCCACAGAAAAGGGCGAGCTGTCTGCAAGCGAGATAAACGATATTGCCGAATATGTCGAATTTAAAATGGCAAAGGCAAACAGAGCGCTTTCGGTTGAGGAAATTCAGGACATTGTTGAGGACCAGATTATGGCAAAGGGCGCCTTTGAGGTTGCCAAAAGATATGTCAGATATCGTTATACCCGTTCCCTCGTGCGTAAAGCAAACACTACCGACAATCAGATTTTGTCGCTTATAGAATGTAATAACGAAGAGGTTAAGCAGGAAAATTCAAACAAAAATCCAACTGTCAACTCTGTTCAGCGTGACTATATGGCAGGCGAGGTTTCAAAGGATATTACAAAAAGAATCCTTTTGCCGCAGGATATTGTCGAGGCACACGAACAGGGACTTATCCATTTCCATGATGCAGACTATTTTGCACAGCATATGCACAACTGCGACCTTGTAAATCTCGAGGATATGCTTCAAAACGGCACTGTTATTTCCGAAACGATGATTGAAAAGCCGCATTCGTTCTCAACGGCGTGCAATATTGCAACTCAAATCATTGCACAGGTTGCTTCAAGCCAATACGGCGGTCAGTCGATTTCGCTTTCTCACCTTGCTCCGTTTGTTCAGACAAGCCGTGAAAAAATCAAAAAACAGCTTATTTCGGAGTGCGAGCAGTTCGGCTTTGAGATGGATGACGACAAACTTTCCGCTCTTGTTGAAAAGCGTCTTCGCGACGAGGTTTCACGCGGCGTTCAAACTATTCAGTATCAGGTTGTAACACTTCTTACAACAAACGGTCAGGCTCCGTTTGTAACAGTGTTTATGTATCTTAACGAGGCTAAAAACGAGCAGGAGAAAAAAGACCTTGCAATGATTATCGAGGAAACTCTTACACAGAGAATCCGCGGTGTCAAAAATGAAAAGGGCGTTTGGATTACCCCTGCATTCCCAAAGCTTATTTATGTTCTTGAGGATGATAATATCACCGAGGACGCACCTTATTATTATCTTACCGAGCTTGCCGCAAAGTGTACGGCAAAAAGAATGGTGCCCGATTATATCAGTGAAAAGGTAATGAAAGAACTTAAGGGCGATGTTTACACCTGCATGGGCTGCCGTTCGTTCCTCACTCCTGACAGATTTACCGATAAAGGTTTGGGCAACATTGCAAACGCAAAGAATTATGACCCTAAAAAGCATAAATACTACGGCAGATTCAATCAGGGCGTTGTTACACTCAACCTTGTTGACATCGCATGCTCATCGGGCGGCGATATGACAAAGTTTTGGAAAATATTTGATGAAAGGCTCGACCTCTGCCACAGAGCGCTTATTTGCCGTCACAACAGGCTTATGGGCACACTCAGCGACGCCGCTCCTATTCTTTGGCAGCACGGTGCGCTTGCAAGACTCAAGAAGGGCGAAAAAATCGACAAACTTCTTTTTGACGGCTATTCAACGATTTCGCTCGGCTATGCCGGTCTTTACGAGTGCACAAAATATATGACAGGCAAATCGCATACAGACAAAGAGGGCAAGCCGTTTGCTCTCAAGGTTATGCAGTATATGAACGATGCCTGCACCAAGTGGAAAAATGAGGAAAATATTGATTACAGTATTTACGGCACTCCGCTTGAATCAACAACATACAAGTTTGCAAAATGCCTTCAAAAGCGTTTCGGCGTTATCAAGGGCGTAACGGATAAAAACTATATTACAAACTCCTACCATGTTCATGTAACAGAGAAGATTGACGCATTCACAAAGCTCAAGTTTGAGTCGGAGTTTCAGGCTCTTTCACCGGGCGGCGCAATTTCCTATGTAGAGGTTCCGAATATGCAGGATAATATTCCGGCTGTTCTTCAGGTTATGAAATTTATCTATGAAAACATTATGTATGCCGAACTTAATACAAAGAGCGACTATTGCCAGGTTTGCGGCTATGACGGCGAAATCCGCATTGTCGAAAATGAGGACGGAAAGCTCATTTGGCGTTGCCCGAATTGCGGCAATGAGGATCAGGACAAAATGAATGTCGCAAGAAGAACATGCGGCTACATCGGCACACAGTTCTGGAACCAGGGCAGAACACAGGAAATCAAGGAGAGAGGTCTCCACCTTTAATAAAAATCAATAAAGCTGATAAAATAAAACGCGACAGATGTGTGATTGCATCTGTCGCGTTTTATTATATTGGTTTTTTGTAAAGCGCTATTCCGTGATATATTCGTCGAGAATCGAGTTTCCGCCGCTGTAAAGCCTGTCCAAATAGCCGTACAGTTCGTTATAAAATCGTTCGGCCTCGCTTTTCATTTTAAGGGCAATTTCTTTTCCCTTGGCGGTTGTCATTTTGTCATACACCTTTGACAGCTTGTGAATGTACTCTGTGAAGAAATTTTGATTTTCCTTGTCGATGCCGTTTTGCACCTCGCCGTTTTTGACAGTGTATATCGGCTCGCCGATTGTGCCTTTAAATTGCAATGTGCGTGCTATCCCGATAAGTCCTGCGGCGTCAAGTTTGTCGGCGTCATAAAGAATTTTTGCCTCAATTGTTTTCGGAATGTTGTTTCCTCTGTATCTATGGCACAAAATGCACTCCGCAACACTTTGGGCAAAGGCGTTATCATAATTGTTTTCAATAAGCCAATTATACGCCGTTTTACTGCCGTATTCCGCATGGTCAATCGAGCTGTTTGCAATTTCAGCCGGTCTGCCTATATCGTGCAGCAGGCAAGCGGTTATGAGCACATCAAGGTCGACATTTTCCTCATTTGCGGCTATATTCAGCGCGTTATAAAGTACGCGGTAAATATGGTCCTCAGCGTGAGCGGATTTTTCGCAATTTTGCCTCATATACGCCTCTGCCTTTTCAAAATCCTTCTTTTTCATAAAAAACTCCGTATTTTCGATTATGATAAAAAACAAGCACTCGCAAGAGTGCTTGAATCAATTTTGTTATGCGGTTTCGCCGGCTGCAAGCGCTGCTTCTTTTTCAGCCTTGCGCTGTGCTCTTTTTTTCTTTGCTTTGTAACCCATGAGCTTGTCAAGGTTTTCCTGCGGCGTTGAATATGAGCCTATTGTAACCGAACTGCTGCCGTATGTTCCGTGGAAGTTCGAGCCGCCGGTGAGCAATAATTTTTTCTTCTTGCAAATATCTTGGAGCATTTGCACTTCCATATCACTGTTTTCGGGGCACCAAACCTCAATTCCGTCAAGTCCCATTTCAACATATTTGTCAATCTCGTCAAAATTATCGAATTTGCCGGGGTGTGCAAGTACCGCAATACCGCCTGCGCCGTGAATTTCGTTGATTACATCCTCAACGGTAGGGTATTTTGTCGGCGCGAGAACATTTGACTCGCTGTCCTCACTGAAAAGTGTGTTGTAAAGGTTGCCGAAAATTTTATCGGTATATCCTGCGTCCATAAGAGCGTGCATAATATGCTGTTTGTAAAGGTTTGTGGAGCCGCTTGCGTGCGAAACGATAAATTCGCTTGTAATCGGGAAGCGTGCCGCAACCTTAAGCATCATTATCTGACCCGCTCTTTTGCGTGCAACCGATGTTTTTTTGCATATGCTTTCAAGTCTTGCCGGTGCGTCTGCAAGGTATGATAAAATATGAACTTTTTTGCCCGCCTCAAAATCGAATGCAGAAAGCTCAACGCCCGGTATAACGGTAACGCCGTAGCGCTTGCCGATTACCTGGCCTCTTACCGTGCCGGCTATGCAGTCATGGTCCGTTATGGCAATAGTGTCTATTCCGCTTTTTTGTGCTATAACAATTATATCTTCAATTCCGACCGAACCGTCGCTTAATTTTGTATGACAATGTAAATCTGCTGCCATAACAATCTCCTTTCAGGTAAAATCTATAAAATGTGCGAATTACCTTGATTACACTATATCACCTTTTTTGTCATATTTCAACTAAATAATACTAAATCGTCGAATTAAACAAAAATATCGCATAAATAAGCGACATAGTGGGGTTATTTCGGGCAATCTTTCAAAACTCGGTTGAGCGTGCTCACGGGCAGTCCGACAACATTGAAGTAGTCGCCGTCAATTTTTTCCACAAGCAGCGAGCCGAAACCTTGGATTCCGTATGCGCCTGCCTTGTCAAACGGCTCACCGGTGGCGATGTAGGTGTTGATTTCGTCATCGCTCAAATCAAAAAATTTGACTTTTGTTTCAACAGAAAATGTTTTTTCTTCGTTTTTGCAAATCACCGTAACACCTGTAAAAACGCTGTGCTCTCTGCCCGAAAGTTCTTTTATCATATCAAACGCGTCCGCTTTGTCCTTCGGCTTGCCGAGGATTTTGCCGTCGATGCTTACAACTGTGTCTGCGCCCATTATCGTGTCAACGCCGTTTTTGAAAGGCTCTGCCTTTATTTTTGACAGGTATTCAACAGCCTTGTCGGGTGAAATGCCATTTTCAAGCGTTTCATCGACATTTGCCGTTTTAACTTCAAAATCATTTGTTATGTATTTTAAAAGCTCGCGTCTGCGCGGGCTTTGTGACGCTAAAATAATCATTTGCCGCTCCTATAAAACTCCGCGGTAATACAGCCCTCTTGTGTATTTTTCGCCGTATTCTGCCGATGTGTTATACATATCTATAATTTTTTCAACCTCGTTTTTGCTTTCATCAGTGAAATAAAAGTGAATAAAGTCGGTGTGAATTTCATTCATTCTGTCGCCGAGGTATATCGGAATCGGGTTTAAAATTTCCACACACGGATAGGGTGAGCATTTTACGGGGAATTTATACCCTTTTCTGTCTGTCAGCGTGCCCTGTTTCATACATTCATAACAACCGATGTTGTTCTTTATCGGGCAGTTGCGCGTCAGCATAAGAGGCACTTTGCCGTATCCGATTATGCCTGTGTCCTCTGCATTTATGCGGTTTGCTCTTTCGAGAGTCAGCTCAAACGAAAGAATAGGGGAGTTTATCATGCTTGCCGTGTTGCTGTTAAAAACATTCAGCCCAAAATCGCCGAATACATTAAATCCCATTTCTTTTGCTGTTTTGTATGCGCCCAAATTTGAGCAAAGCGCGTTTTTGACTCCTGCTTTTTTCAATTTGGCAAGGCGATTTTTCAGTTCTTCCTCCATGCCGAACAAGCCGCGCGGAATTTCAACTCCTGCTCTGTTGTCTACAAAATCCTCGATTGTTGACCAAATCGGGATAAAAATTCGCTTAAAAGGATGCCTGTCCGGTATAGCCTCTGGGTCGGCAAATCTTGCCGTATAGTATGGCTCTGCGCATTTTTCGATGCCGCCTGCCGAAACAAACGGAGCACAGTCAACGGTGATTTTCGTTTGCTCATTGAGTTTTTCAACGGCACTCCTGCGCATTGCGTTAATCTCGCTCGCAGGGAGAATCAAGCCGTCGTCAAGCTCAATTTCAAAATCGCGAAGAAAGTATTGTGTGTTGCCGAATTTTGAAAGGCGCTGTTTGAGCACCTCCTCGGTCATCGGTTTGTTGATTGCCTTTTCGGGCACCGAAGACGATATTGTCACAGTTTTGCCGAGCGCACTCGCCGTTAATTTTGCAGGCAAGTCCTCGCGGCACTCAAATTTCAAATCAATCGGAACAAGCGGATTTTCGTTGTCATAAAGATGCGACAATTCTTTGAGCACATCTTTTGCCGACACAACATCTTCCTTTTGGCGTGTGCCGAACATATCCTGCCTTTTGCCCGTGAAATATCCGTCCGTGAATCCGCTTCGCGAAAAAACGGATTTCAAAATTTTTTCGTCCCTTGCGCTGTAATTGCCGCAAAGAGCGTTTTTGCAAGCCGTTACCGCCGCCGCAACATATTCGGGGCGCTTCATTCTGCCTTCGATTTTGAGGCTGATAATGCCTGCGCTTTCAATTTCTTTGATTTTATCAATCAAACTCAAATCCTTGAGTGACAAATCAAAACTGCCGGAGTTATCTGCGCTGAAACTCAAACGGCACGGTTGAGCACAAAGCCCCCTGTTTCCGCTTCTGCCGCCGAGCATTGCCGACATATAACATTGCCCCGAAACGCACATACAAAGGGCGCCGTGAACAAACATTTCAAGCTCGACATCCGTTTTTTCGCGGATTTCCTTTATTTCGTCAATGCTCATTTCGCGCGGAACAACAATGCGCTTGAAACCAAGCTCCTTGAGTGCATTCACTCCGTCGAGAGTGTTGACACTGCATTGTGTTGACGCGTGCAGTCTTGCACTCGGGAAGTATTGTCTTATCATTTTTGCAACGCCCAAATCCTGCACGATAAATGCGTCAACTCCGTATTCAAGCGCGGTTTTTATTGTATTGTATGCGCTGCTCATTTCGTCATCGGCAACAAGTGTGTTTGCCGTCAAATAAACTTTTACATTTCGCTGATGACAATATTCAACGGCACTTTTCAAAGCACTGCCGTCAAAGTTATCCGCGTTGCGGCGGGCGTTAAAATTTTTTGTGCCCAAATATACTGCGTTTGCGCCGCATCTTACAGCCGCTGTCAGGCTTTCAACACTGCCGGCAGGCGCCAAAATCTCAATTTGCATATTTTCTCCGAATTAAAAAGGGCAGCCGCAGCCGCCCTGTGTATTTTGTTTTATTTTTCAGCAAGCTTACTTCTCAAGTTGCTGATTTCGCGATTGAGTCGCTCAATTTCACGCCTTGCTACATCGACTTCCATCCTTGCCCTTGCACTGTCCTCAAGATAATCCTTGATTTGCGCTCTGAGGTTATCTGCCGATGCTGTTGCCTTTTTGCAGGCGTCTGCCTGGTCAAGCGCAACCAAAATTGCACATTGCGTTGTAGACAGTGTCGGCGAGCTTTGTGAAACACCC
>ULZT01027513.1_pt1 | contig 12498 bp, 5 predicted proteins | sample 1963371 | NCBI WGS metagenome assembly ULZT01 (sample SAMEA4835897, study PRJEB28245) | human gut metagenome | biome: gut microbiome; material: fecal sample | place: Denmark | collected 2008
GTGCTTGAGCCGTTAGGCGGGAATTGTGCGGTATTGCCTTAGAACCCCCAGTGCAGAAAATCAGCATCTTGCACGATTATTTGAAATATTTTTTGTGAATACTCTTGACAGAGCGTGGTTTATCCGCTATTATTATAAATGCGTGAGTTAAGGGGTCAAGTGCGGCCAAAATGGAAGCACAACCCCCGCAAAAAACTGCGCGGAATAATCAAGAAAGGAGAAAAGAAATGCCTACTTTTAACCAGCTCGTACGCAAAGGCCGTGAGGTCCTGGTAACCAAGAGCACTGCTCCTGCCCTTCAGAAGAGCTACAACTCCCAGAAGAAGCAGTACACCACCATGAACAGCCCCCAGAAGCGTGGTGTTTGCACCGCTGTTCGTACCATGACCCCCAAAAAGCCCAACTCTGCTCTGCGTAAAGTTGCCCGTGTCCGCCTGACGAATGGTATCGAGGTCACCTCCTACATTCCTGGTATCGGCCATAACCTGCAGGAGCACAGCGTTGTCCTGATCCGTGGCGGTCGTGTTAAGGACCTGCCCGGTGTCCGTTACCACATCATCCGTGGTACTCTGGATACTCAGGGTGTTGCAAACCGTAACCAGGCTCGCAGCAAATACGGCGCAAAGCGTCCCAAGGCCGGTGCCAAGAAGTAAGGAAACATCTTTTCGCCATAAAATGGTCAGCTGACCCTTTTGTGGCATAACGGGAGTTTTCTTTAACTTTCGAGTACCGATGATATCATTAATGTGAAGGAGGGAAGAAAGATGCCCAGAAGAGGTAAAATCGCAAAGCGCGAAGTTCTGGCTGATCCTATTTACAATTCCAAGCTCGTCACCCGTCTGGTCAACAGCATCATGCTGGATGGCAAGAAGGGCGTCGCTCAGAAGATCGTTTACGAAGCTTTTGAGACTGTCAAAGAGAAGACCGGCAACGATCCTCTCGAAATGTTCGAGAAGGCCATGGAAAACATCATGCCCAGCCTCGAAGTTAAGGCCCGCCGTGTCGGCGGCTCCACCTACCAGGTTCCCCTGGAGGTCAGCCCCGCCCGCCGCGAGACCCTCGGCCTGCGCTGGCTGACTCTGTACAGCCGCAGCCGTGGTGAAAAGACCATGTCCGCTCGCCTGGCCGCCGAGATCATCGACGCTACCAACAACGTTGGCGGCGCCGTCAAGAAGCGCGAAGATACCCACAAGATGGCAGAAGCCAACAAGGCTTTCGCGCATTACCGTTATTGATCTGCTTACTGAGGAGGTTTAAGCCATGGCAACGCCGAGAGACGTATCCCTGCAAATGACCCGAAATATCGGTATCATGGCCCACATCGACGCAGGCAAGACCACCACCACCGAGCGCATTCTGTACTACACCGGTATTAACCATAAGATCGGCGAAGTTCATGACGGCGCTGCCACGATGGACTGGATGGAGCAGGAACAGGAACGTGGTATCACCATCACTTCCGCTGCAACCACCTGCTACTGGAGCCACACCGAGACCCAGCACGATCCGGCTCTGTTCAAAAAGAACCGTCATCGTATCAACATCATCGACACCCCGGGCCACGTTGACTTTACTGTTGAAGTTCAGCGTTCTCTGCGTGTTCTGGACGGCTCTGTTACCGTTCTGGCCGCAAAGGGTGGCGTTGAGCCTCAGTCTGAAACCGTTTGGCGCCAGGCTGACGAGTACAAGGTTCCCCGCATGGTTTACGTCAACAAGATGGATACCATGGGTGCTGACTTCTTCCGCTGCGTACAGATGATGCATGATCGTCTGCATGCCAACGGTGTGCCTATCCAGCTGCCTGTCGGCCAGGAAGACACTTTCCGCGGCATCATCGATCTGATCGACATGAAAGCCGATATCTACTATGATGATATGGGCAATGATGTGCGCGTTGAGGAAATTCCTGAAGAACTGAAAGAACAGGCTCAGGAATATCGTGACAAGCTGATCGAAGCTGTTGCTGAGACCGACGAAGAGCTGATGATGAAGTACCTGGAAGGCGAAGAGCTGACCAAGGAAGAAATCAAGGCTGCTCTGCGTAAGGCTACCATTTCCAACGAGATCGTTCCTGTTGTCTGCGGCTCTTCTTACAAGAACCGTGGCGTTCAGAAACTGTTGGATGCAATCGTTGATTATATGCCCGCTCCGACCGACGTTGCGGCCATCAAGGGCACCAACCCGGAGACTGGCGAGGAAGAAGATCGCGCTTCTTCCGATGATCAGCCGTTCTCTGCACTGGCATTCAAGATTATGACTGACCCGTATGTCGGTAAGCTGTGCTTCTTCCGCGTGTACTCTGGTACCGTTGAGGCTGGCACCACTGTTTACAACTCTGTTAAGGATCAGGACGAGCGTATCGGCCGTATCCTGCAGATGCATGCAAACAACCGTAAGGATATCGACATCTGCTACGCTGGCGATATCGCCGCTGCTGTTGGTCTGAAGAACACCACCACTGGTGATACCCTGTGCGATGAGAAGCATCCCATCATCCTCGAGTCCATGAACTTCCCCGAGCCGGTTATCCGCGTTGCCATTGAGCCCAAGACCAAGGCTGGCAGCGAGAAGATGGGTATTGCCCTGTCTAAGCTGGCTGAAGAGGACCCGACTTTCCGTACCTGGACCGATGAAGAAACCGGTCAGACCATCATCGCCGGCATGGGCGAGCTCCACCTGGAAATCATCGTGGACCGTCTGCTCCGCGAGTTTAAGGTCGAAGCTAACGTTGGCGCACCTCAGGTTGCCTACCGTGAAACCATCCGCAAGGATGCTAACCAGGAAACCAAGTACGCACGTCAGTCCGGTGGTAAGGGCCAGTATGGTCATGTTAAGATCAAGATTGAGCCCAACCCGGGTAAGGGTTATGAGTTCGTCAACGGTATTGTTGGCGGCGCTATCCCGAAGGAATACATCCCCGCTGTTGACAACGGTATCCAGGGCGCGATGAAGTCCGGTATTCTGGCTGGCTATCCCGTCGTGGATGTCAAGGTCACTCTGTGGGACGGCTCCTATCATGAAGTTGACTCCTCTGAAATGGCGTTCTCCATCGCCGGCTCCATGGCATTCAAGGATGCTATGAAGAAGGCTGATCCCGTCATTATGGAGCCCATCATGAAGGTTGACGTTGTTGTTCCTGACGAGTATATGGGCAACGTCATTGGCGACTTGAACAGCCGCCGCGGCGCGATCCAGAACCAGGAATCCACCGATGGCACTGCCCGTGTCACCGCTATGGTTCCTCTGTCCGAGATGTTCGGTTACGCTACTGACCTGCGTTCCAAGACCCAGGGCCGTGGCCAGTACTCCATGGAGCCGGCTGATTACCAGCAGGTTCCCAAGAGTGTTGCAGATAAGATCATGACCGAGCGCAATAAGGGCTGATTCTGCACAAATTCGCGCAAAATACTTGATTTTTCTTGAAAAATCTAGTATGATAGCCTTACAACAGGCTATTTTATCTGTTTGAATTAAAGGAGGATACTTCCAATGGCTGAAAAGGAAAAATTTGACCGCTCTTTGGAGCATGTCAACATCGGTACCATCGGTCACGTTGACCACGGCAAGACCACTCTGACTGCCGCTATCACCAAGGTTCTGGCTCTGAAGGGCGACGCCGATTTCATGGATTACTCCAGCATCGATAAGGCTCCTGAAGAGAAGGCTCGTGGTATCACGATCAACACCGCTCACGTTGAGTACCACACCGCGAAGCGTCACTATGCCCACGTTGACTGCCCGGGCCATGCTGACTACATCAAGAACATGATCACCGGTGCTGCTCAGATGGACGGCGCTATCCTGGTTGTTGCTGCAACCGATGGCCCGATGCCGCAGACCCGTGAGCACATCCTGCTGGCTCGTCAGGTTGGCGTGCCCAAGATCGTTGTGTTCCTGAACAAGTGCGATATGGTTGACGACGAAGAGCTGCTCGACCTGGTCGAAATGGAAGTTCGCGAACTGCTGGACAGCCAGGATTTCGACGGCGACAACACCCCGATCATCCGTGGTTCCGCTCTGAAGGCTCTGGAGAGCACTTCCAAGGATCCCGATGCTCCGGAATACAAGTGCATTTGGGAGCTGATGGACGCTGTTGACAACTACATCCCGACCCCGGACCGTGCTGCTGATAAGCCGTTCCTGATGCCCGTTGAGGATGTTATGACCATCTCCGGCCGTGGCACCGTTGCTACCGGTCGTGTTGAGCGTGGTACTGCTCATGTCGGCGATCAGATGGAAATCGTTGGTCTGAAGGAAGAGAAGCTGACCACCACCATCACTGGTCTGGAAATGTTCCGCAAGAGCCTCGAGTTCGCTCAGGCTGGCGACAACATCGGCGCTCTGCTGCGTGGTATTGACCGTGACCAGATCGAGCGTGGCCAGGTTCTGGCTGTTCCCGGCTCTGTTCATCCCCACACCACTTTCGATGGCCATGTTTACGTCCTGAAGAAGGAAGAAGGCGGCCGTCATACCCCGTTCTTCAACAACTATCGTCCTCAGTTCTACTTCCGTACCACCGACGTTACCGGCATCATCACCCTGCCCGAAGGCACTGAGATGTGCATGCCCGGCGACAACGTTGATATGCACGTTGAGCTGATCACCCCGGTTGCCATGGAAGAAGGCATGCGTTTCGCTATCCGCGAAGGCGGCCACACTGTTGGTTCCGGCGTTGTTTCCAAGATCGAGAAGTAATTTTCGGCTTGTGATATAGCTTTCAAGGCTCCTGCTGTTAAGGCAGGGGCCTTTTTGTTGTGTACGACTTATGGGACGGGGAGGGGGCAAAGGCCGGGTGTGGAAGACCAAGGAAGGCATCATGAAAACATCAGGAATTGTAGATAGGGGAGAGGACACCATTCGGAACTTTGAAAAAGTGGAGCAGGAGGGGGCACTCACACCGCCCTACCTTGGGAAGGTGTATTTCAGGTCGCGGTTAAGGGGCAAGGGTTGATCTATCTCTAAGTTTTCGGAACGGTCAGGAACGCTCTCTACAGTACAATTTATAATGGGCAATTCTCAACCTCCAATTTTCCCTTCAAGTTTCCTCCAATCTCTGCCAAATCTCTCAACAACAAGCCAAACCGAAATGGCAAAAAATGCGCGATCACAATACCGGGTGATTGGATTAAGAGATTGCAAAGAACATTATCGGGGTAAATGTTTAATCATTTGATAAAATCAGGAATAAACCATTCAAAAATGTTAACAAATACCGCCAAAGAGTCACCGCACCGCAACGCAAATAATGTGCGAAAAACAGGTTTCAGTTGATTCAAGGACAAAAATTTACATAGAAACCGCTCTAATTAACTATGCAAATTCTGGCAACTGTGATATAATGTATATACCTAGATGTGTCGGAATGGTTATCATTTGCGGGATCAAGGCATGCAGCCGGTACAACGTTTTGTCAGCCGCTGTGCCGGGGCCAAAAGCCCCAAAAGCAGGCCGCAGCCCGGCAAGGGATCGCCAGACCGAGGGAGCACAACCAGGCGTTTTGCAATCAACACCTGCAAAGTGCCGCACATCTGCCGTACCACTTTTCACACAAAAGGGGAAAGTAGTAACACTTAAGGGAGGATAAAACTATGAAGAAAAACCTTCAGCGTTTTGGTGCATCCGTGCTGGCTGCAGCCATGGTTGCCCAAAGCGTGGCGCTTCCCGCAGCAGCCGAAACTACCAAGATTGATCCTTCGGTAGCACAGTCTGTTGCAGCTAGCGCAGCAAGCGCAGCCAGCGCTGTGCAGTCCCTGCCCAAGTTCACCAGCACCGCAGATCTGATCAAGCAGACAGCCCAAACGCTGGCTGCCCAGGGCGAAGTGCATGAACTGGAGCAGGACGATGCCAAGCTGGAAGCGACTGCACAGAGCAAGGCGGGCATGAGCCTTGCAGCGTTGGAAAATGCACTGGCCGATGCCATGTACGCCAACGCCGCAGCCGGCAAGATCAACACCGAAGCCTATGGCCTGAACAAGGACGAGATGGCATCGGTGATGGCTGCCACCATCAAAACGTATCATCTGTCCAGCGCCGTTACCGACCTGGGCTATGAGACGAACGCCGCAGGCGTTGTGACCGCCGTTACCTTTACCGGCAGCTCCGGCATGACCTCTGCGATGGAGTCCATGACCAACAGCGATGATGAAGTGATTGCGCAGCAGGCTGACAGCTACGCACAGGCTTACGTTGCTGAAAACTCCGATACCTTTGCGGCCAGCGCCGCTGCGGACGGCCATACCTATGGCGAGCCGAAATGGTACTGGAATGACACCAACCCGGAGGATGGCCACACCCATACCTGGAAGGAAACCCCCGATGGTTACTGGACCAAGACCGATGACGGCTGGGCTTACACCGCTGTGTATACCTGTGAAAAGGACGATGCCTACCAGAAGGTAGAAGGCACCGTAACCAAGGATACCACCGAGGCAAAGCCCGGCGCTGCCGGCAAGACCGTTTACTCTGCCAGCGTGCCCGCTGACAAGAGCCCGGTTAAGAAGGAATACAAGGAACCCACCACCCGCACCGACGACATTGCCGCCCTGCCCTGCCAGAGCCATGTCGTGTCCAAGGATGCAGATGGCAACTTTGTTGCTACCTTCAACTGGGAAATGAAGAAGATCGAGGGCGAGCTGGCCGCTGACTACAGCAACGCCCAGCTGTTCTATGACAGCGAAACCGGCAAAATTTCTGCCGGCGCTCCCGTTACCATTGACTGGGAATGCACCAGCGTCACCTTCAAGTGCGCTGTCTGCGGCGAAGAAATCAAAACCCAGCCGGTAATGACCATGCCGGTCAGCGTTGTGGTAGACCAGAATGACAATTCCGTCTACATCAATGTGGGCGGCACCCCGACCCTGGATACCACCTCCGGCGGCACCGGCGTTACCCTGGTGTCCGCAATGAAGGACGGCAACTGGTACGATATGCAGAACAACCCGGTTGACGCAAGCAAGGTGAACTTCACCTATCAGAGCGGCGACAACAAGGGCAAGAACAGCCTGCTGCTGTACGACAGCCAGAAGACTGCCGTGTATGTGGACGACCAGGGCAACCAGGTCACCAATACTTACGATGTCTCGACTGCGCAGATGAACTACTACTACTTCCAGCTGTCGCAGTTCAACCAGGACGAAGCAGAGTACTTCGGCGTGGCTGCCCCGTTCTGGACCTCCAAGGGCGTTCAGAAGCAGGGCGAGGATGGCAGCATCACCGGCACCATGGGCGCAATCAAGGTATTGTGCAGCATTGATCCGAACGATGATGTCCCGCCGACCACCATGGCATTCATGCTGAACATGCTGCCGCAGGCGTTCATGTCTTACGTCATGAACTATGGCGAAGCTTTGAAAGCCATCCGTGATGCAGGCTTGGCACAGGTTGCCAAGCTGGGGAACAGTGCTGACTATGTTACCAAGCTGCTGATCCTGCACGACTGGATCTCCCAGGTTGCAGAATTCGATATGGGCTCCATGGGCGATATCACCGGCGGCGGCAACAACGACCCCATCCAGATGACTGCTTTCGGTGCCCTGCTGGGCGGCGAGATCGGCGCTAAGGGCGTTGAGTATGGCTGCATCTGCCTGGGCTATGCATCTGCATTTAACTACATGGTCCAGAATTTGCCTGACAACAAGAGCATCTATAAGAATGATGACGGCAGCTGGAAGACCCCCGATGAAGTAGGCGATAACGCTGTTGTTGACTTTGCCCAGATCCTGTATTACTGCGATACTTCTGATACCAGTGTTGCCGGTAATGCGTTCGGCGGCGGCATGTTCAACAACGTCCACTACTTCAACGCAGTCAAGGTCAACAAGCTGCAGGGCAACAGCAATTCTGCTACGATGACCACCGGCGAAGCCAACAAGAACTGGTACTATGTTGACGTCTGCTATGACGACGTGAACACCGAGTGCATGGCCCAGACCCGCGTTGAGAACGCAGGCGACATGCGCCATGTCAACTTCCTGGTTTCTCCCTCCGGTCTGGAAGGCCGTTACAGCAAGTACTATGATTACATTGACTCGCTGTACGATGGCTACACCTACACCAAAAACAAGGAACCCGATAAGGATGATGCCGGCAATGTTGTGTTGAACAACGGCAAGCCGCATTACTCTTACACCAAGGCGGAGAACAAGAACGAGACCCGTTACACCGATACCTGCTACGAGGATACCTGGTTCACCTCTATCTGCAGCCCCATCTACTTCGACAATAATTACTTCTATTACGTTGATACCACGACCAACCAGAACCTGTACAACAACATGCGCCGCCAGCAGTCCGAGAACGGCAACAACGGCAACTCTGGTTCCGGCAGCTCTGGTAACAACTCCCAGATGCAGCAGTTCATGAAGAAGATGCAGAACCAGGGCCCCGATACTCTGGAAGCACGTCCGCGTAATGCGAACTACTATATCCGCAAAGAGGATTCCAGCAGCAGACCCGGCGGCTTCAGCATGAGCAGCTTTACCAAGACGGATGACCCGTTTGATATCATCCTGATGTACTACAACGATCTGAAGGAAACCAGCAGCAACTTCAATGATGACGACAGCAATGCCAAGGTTCTGGCCGAAGCTGGCACCATCTATAAGATCGATACCAGTGCAAAAGATAAGCATACCAAGGTTGAAAACAACCTGAACACCGAGTGCCTGGCAGACGCTGCTGCAAAGCGGATCTACCCCGCACTGGTACACTCTACCGCACTGTATGATGGCAAGCTGTACTTCAACGTCAACAACGCCATCTACCGTATGGACCCGACCACCGGCGCAGTGGAAGAAGTGAAGGAATACAACACCGTCTATGGCGGCATTAAGCTGACCAAGGATAAGGACGGCAACATGGTTCCCGATACCCACTTTCCCGGCATGAGCATGGTTATCATGGATAGCGCCCAGGATACCAGCAGTGTGAAGTATCTGGGCACCTTCAAGAACCATCCTCTGGCGGGCCTGACCCTGCGTGACAGCTACAGCTTTGCTACCACCACCCAGCAGGGCCAGACTGTGATCACCGGCATCAACACCACCAAGGATCAGCTGGTCGTTTCTGTCGGCACCAACCTGTCCAACACCTATAAGGAACTGGTGGACGGCAAGGCAGAAGTCAAGACCGATGCCTCCGGCACTTCTTATGCAAACCGTAAGAGCTACAAGACCGAGTCCTGGAACTACAACCCGAGTTACAACCAGAACATGGGCAGCTCTGACGAGAAGAACAAGAACGAAGAGTTCATGTGGTGCGCTAACCTGGTTGAAACCATGCCGATGTCCGACATGGTCAGCGACCTGAGCAGCGGCGCAACCACCAATGTTTCCGTTGAAGCATGGTGCGATACCCCCGCTTACACCCAGGACCGCACCACCAAGTACGGCCTGACCAAGGGTGAAAAGAAGTACGCTGACGGCGCACTGCCCAAGGGCCATACCTGGGCTCTGGACGAGCTGGAAACCAAGTCCGTTGGCAACAATGTGTACCTGTGCTCTGATTGCCATACCGCAACCGAAAGCACCCCCCACACCGTTACCCTGCCCGATCCAGTTGAAGGCGTTACCCTGACCCTGGGCACCACCAGCAACACCTACATCAAGGACGATACCGTTACCCTGACCGTAGAAAAGGAAGGCACCGATATCGTTACCGTTACCGCAAAGAACGGCGATACCGATGTTGCCCTGACTGAAGTTCAGGAAGCAGCGCAGGACGAAGCCGCAGCCCAGGCTACCACCGAAAAGGCTAAGACGGTTTACACCTTCACCATGCCGGACGGCGATGTGACCATCAGCGTTACCAAAGACGCCAAGACCTATGCGGTCAATGTTGCTCCCCTGACCAATGGTGAGATCACTGCTTCCGCTAAAGAAGCAGCTGAGAAGGAAACCGTAACCCTGACTGCTAAGCCCGCGACCGGCTATGCCCTGAAGGCTGGCAGCGTGAAGGTTACCTACAAAGACGCTGACAACACCGATAAGACCGTTGAAGTGAAGGCTGATACCGAAAAAGCCAACACCTACACCTTTGCAATGCCTGCTTACCCTGTCAACGTCAGCGCAGAGTTTGTTAAGGAATACAAGGTTACCGCAGCTCCTGCTGAGAACGGCACTGTTACCGTAGACCCGGCCGCAGCTGTTGAAGGCACCGACGTTACCGTTACCGTTAAGGCAGCTGATAACTACCAGCTCAAGGCTGACAGCCTGACCTACAGCTATCAGATCGGCGAAGATACCAAGACCGAAAAGCTGACCCCGAACGCAGAAGGCAAGGCTACCTTTAAGATGCCCGCAGCTGATGTCAAAGTCACTGCAGAGTATGTCGAAAAGAAACCGGAAGCCTACACTGTGACAGTGAACAAAGCTACCAACGGCACTGTAACCGCTGATAAGGAAACCGCCGCAGCAGGTGATACCGTTACCCTGACTGTTAAGGCAGACGAGACTATGTACTCTCAGGCTGTGCTGGCTGAGGACGGCCTGAAAGTTGCTGACAGCAAGGGTGCTGCAGTTGCATGCACCGCTGGTGCTGACGGCACTTACACCTTCACCATGCCTGCCGACAACGTAACTGTCACCGCAACGTTTGAAATCGTTGCATATGGTGTTGAGGTTGCACCGACTGAACATGGTTCTGTTACCTTTGAGGGCGGCAAGAAGTACTTCAAGGTTGGCGAGAATGTTACTGCTACCTTTACCGCAGAGGCTGGATATGAGCTGGCTAGTGCTTCTTATCAGGAAGGCAACAAACCTACAGACATTACAGCCAAGGTTAAGGAAGCTAGCAACACTTACACCTTCACTATGCCTGAAAACTATGTGAAGATCGAAGCAACCTTCACTGCTGTTCAGCCTACTGAACCTACTGAGCCCACCGAACCCACCACTCCGGATGAGAACGGCGGCGACAACACCGAAACCGAGGCTCTCGAAGCCGAGGAACGCACCGTTCATGGCGCTGCTGAAAAGACCACCATTACCGCAATGGCTGTCTTTACCTGCACCGATAAGAACTGCGCAAGCGCACAGTTCGTGGATGCAACTGTAAAGCAGACCAGCGGCGTTACCACCGCTACTGTCACCTTCAACGGCAAGGACTACACCGCCAAGTACGGCGAGAAGAACGGCTGGGTTGAAGAAAACGGCAAGAAGTACTGGTACGAAAAGGGCGTGAAGCAGGGTACCACCGGCCGCGGCAAAGAGATCTATGATCCCGATTCCGATGCCTGGTACTGGCTGGATGCTGTCCAGGGCGGCGCAATGACCGTCAGCAAGGACGTTTACCAGGAATCCGCCGCCGGCCAGTGGGCTGATAAGCCCGATGGCACCGGCAAGTGGGTCCGTTACGATGAGAACGGCCACATGGTCAAGGGCTGGCAGACGACCGATAAGGGCACCTACTACTTTGACCTGATCACCGGCGCTATGGCTAAGGGCGCAGGCGATATTGACGGTGTACCTTGCGCATTTGACGAGTACACCGGTATCGCTCTGGACGGCCAGTGGCTGACCATCAAAGGCGCTGACTTCTGGTACGAAAAGGGCGTTCGCCAGGGCCTGGATGGCCGCGGCAAGGAAATCTATGACCCGGCTTCCGACGCTTGGTACTGGCTGGATGCCGTTGACCAGGGCAAGAAAGCCACCAGCAAGGATGTCTATCAGGAATCCGAAGCTGGCCAGTGGGCTGACCGTGCCGATGGTACCGGCAAGTGGGTCCGTTACGATGCACAGGGCCACATGATCAAGGGCTGGAGCGCTGACAAGCGTTACTATTTCGACCCGATCTATGGCACCATGGCTAAGGGCGATGCAGTCATCGATGGCCGCACTTATCATTTCGATAAGAACACCGGCATTCGGCAGTAATCCCACAGCCGGAACAATGAGCTGTAACCCAGCCCATTAACCCCTAAATAGAAATGCCGCAGCAGATGTAACAGTCTGCTGCGGCATTTTTGTATTTGTGGGCATAGGTTCGGTGAAATATTTGCCGGGCCAGTAGGGCGGGGGACACCACCCTGCCGAAATACTGGGAACAATACACAATTTAAAAATTGCAATATACCTTGCTATGCCGTAGGGGGCGGCGTCCCCGACGCCCCGGAGGAGCGTATAAATTACAGGCCTTTTGTTGGTAACTGTACGGTAGGGCGGCCAGCCCTCTGGCCGCCGTGTTGTCCAGGCACATATCCCATTTATCAGGCTCTGCGCGAGGAACCACCCCTCACCGGCTTTCGCCGGAGCTCCCCTCTAAGGGGAGCCAGTATCTTACCTTATGATTGCGGTGGCTCCCCTGGAGGGGAGCTGGACGCGAAGCGGCCTGAGGGGTGGTTCCTTGCCGCAAACCTAAAGCAATCGAATCCAACGCCTTGGAACAGTCACTGCGCCCGCAGGCACCTTGCCCTGCCACAAATCCCATCACGACCAATCGGACAAGGCCTCGGAACGGTCAAGACCGTTCCCTACAGAACAAATTATAATGGGCAGCACACCC
>ULZT01024274.1_pt1 | contig 12421 bp, 9 predicted proteins | sample 1963371 | NCBI WGS metagenome assembly ULZT01 (sample SAMEA4835897, study PRJEB28245) | human gut metagenome | biome: gut microbiome; material: fecal sample | place: Denmark | collected 2008
CTGAAAATCCTCGTGTCGCTGGTTCGATTCCGGCTCTGGGCATGTTTTAATGTAAAACATACGAACAGCTGGTTAGAAAAAGCTTGGGTATGTTTTAATGTAAATATGGGGTATTAGCTCAGTCGGTAGAGCACTTGACTTTTAATCAAGTTGTCCGGGGTTCGAATCCCCGATGCCTCACTTTTTAAATGGATCAGATAAATTCCCATTTATTGCTCAAGGCAGTAGGTGGGAATTTTGTTTTATATCTGTGCGAGTATAGTATAAAGGAAGACGGTTACGTTGTGATTCAGCGTAACCGTCTTTTTTATATCATAGAAAATTACGTACTGACGAACGAATCAGCAGAGCCATCGAGTAGGATTTCAATGGTAGGAGTATGTCAATGCGATAAAAAAATATTATGGACATTTTCGACAAAAAATGTTCACTTTGCGACAAATTTGACAAAGTTCAAGAGATAAAAATGTTATATAATTAGAGCATAGCTGTACAGTATTAAGACTTTATCATAAGAATGAGCAGGAAATCTGTTATGAGCAGGATTACTAGGAAGACAATACAGATGGTCATAGAATAGATATTCTGGATCTGGTTTGGATTCTGCGGATCACATTTAATCTGAACATGCTTTCCGGGGGCTTTGCCGAGGCGTAAAAACTCGATTCGGTCAGCTGTGTAGTTTTGTTCCTTGTAGGTGTAAGAGTACTTCACATAGTTATGATAATTGGAACTATGAGGCTTGTTAGGATTATTTGAGCGGCTGACAGATGATATAACAGCATCTACAGGTACGTAATCATGATATTTTATGGCGGAACAGATAGTTATTGCCAGAAAAAAAACAGTTCCGATTACGCAGCAGCCCAGAATAACCGGTAAAATTTGGCGTGCTTTTGGATTTACGGTGACACTCATGATTTTTCTCCTTTCTTGGTTGATAGTCTGATAATTTACGGGGGATTAATTATAAATGATTTCGAATGATCTCGAAAATTTATAATTGATGAACATTATAGCATAGTACAGCAGAAGGGAAAAGTGCTTATGAAGAGAAAAAGTGCATCAAAAAAATTGCTGCCGCTGATGCTGATCCTGATGTTGATCTTAGGAATCAGCATGCCAGCAAATGCAGCTGCAAATCCCAGACTGAACAGTACAAAAAAGGTTTTGTACGTGGGAAAAACATCACAGTTAAAGGTTGTAAACTGGAAGAAAGCCGTGAAATGGTCTTCTTCCAATAATAAAGTTGTAAAGGTTTCGTCAAAGGGAAAGATAACGGCTGTGAAGACCGGAACCGCAACAGTAAAGGCCAGAATTGCCAAAAAGACATTAACCTGTAAGGTTACAGTAAAAAGCCCGGGAATGTCAGTGAAAAAAGCCGTATTGTATGTAAAGGGAAAAAGTCTGCAGTTAAAAGTAAACGGTGTTTCGGGAAAGACGGTATGGAGTTCTGCCAATAAAAAAATCGTTAAAGTCAGCTCTAAGGGAAAAATAACAGCAGTAAAAACCGGAACAACCGTGGTTAAAGCTAAAATAGGAAAAAAAGTATATACCTGTAAGGTTACTGTAAAAAATCCTTATCTGTCTGCAAAGAGCTTAAAATTTGTATGGGGAACAGCGAATACATCCAGGAAACTTTCGATAAAGGGTGATGTGATCAAAGCTGCCTCAAGTTCAAATACAAAGGTTGCCAAGGTAAAAAAAGATGGTACGGTTTCTGTAACAGGAACAGGAACATGTACAGTAACCTTTAAAGATTCTAAGAAGAGAACATATCGATGTAAGATAACAGTTGTGAAACCAACACTGAAAAATCAAAAAGCTACTCTGGAAGAAGGGGAAAGTATCCAGCTTGGTTTTAAGGAAAAAGGTGTTAAAGTAAGCTGGTCATCTGCTGATCAGAAAATTGCAACAGTAACAAAAACAGGTGTTGTCCAGGCAGTCGGAGAGGGAAATACATCGATCGTTGCCAAAGTAAAAGGAATAAAAATCTTTGCAAGGATTTTTGTTACGAAAAAATACGTGCAGGATTCCGGACATGAATACACCAGAGGTGAATGGGTAAAACTTCTTCTGGATAAAGTTGGCTGTAAGTATGAAGAGCAGTTTGACAGCAAAAATTATTATTATGCTGATACCAGAGAAAATGAAAATGGAATCGCAGCAGAAATTGCAAAAACTATGGGAATCATTCCCGATGAAACCGATGAGCAGGATGTTCCATATTTTTATCCTGACGAATATGCAACAAGAGAGTTTGCCGCATATACAGCAGTAATGCTTATGGGATATGAAACTACGGATGAAGAACCGACATGTACAGATGCGGCTCAGATCAGGTATAAAAATGTTGTAGCTATTGCACTGAAAAAGAATATGCTGTCTCTGAATGGAGATACCTTTGAACCGGAGAAGGCAATTAACGGAAATGATGCAGCTCAGATCTTAAAAGCTATCGACCAGATCACTGAGGACTCAGTAATCGATGAGAATTATGACAGCAAGGTTACCTATGCAACAAATGTAGTTGAAGTCAAAGATACTTCCAAAAATATATACAATGTTGTCCAGAACAGTGACGGAACTTATACGATCACAGTAAAAGATGGAAATGCTTATAAAAATCTGGAAACCGGAAAGGTTGTACTGTTTTCTGCAAAGGAAATGGGAACAGATACAGATATTGCATTAAAAGTCCAGAATATCACAAAGGACGGACTGGGCCGTCTGATCATTAAGGCCGGCAAACCGGATGATATTTCAGAGGTTTACAAATCAATTGATTTTGAAGGTGCAGGAATTGCAGATCCGGAAAATATGCAGGTAACTGCAGAGGGCGTTCAATATGAGTATATTCCGGAAAATTCAAGTGAGGTGCCGGCAGGAGGACTTACTCTCGGCGGAAGTATTCCGGTTCCAGGTAAATTGAAATTTGATCTTAATCATAAATTTAATGATAAGGTGAAGCTATCCGGTTCTGTTGCTGTTACGATTCCGGATGTAAGCTGTAAGCTGTAAGCTGGATGCCGGATTTAGCTGGGGAAAGATAGAGGTAAGGCATTTTATTGCGTCAGTTACAGGAAAAGCTGATTTCGAAGGCGGACTTTATATAAGTGGCGTGAATTCAGAGCAGCAGATCAAACATGCAAGTGGAACTATGGAAACAGTCAGCGATGTACTTGAACTGGGACGAGTTCCTATAAAGCTTGGTACAACTGGTCTTTCTGCAGATCTGGTGGTTTCTCTGTTTTATGATGTGTCCGGGCAGTTTGTTGTGAAATATTCCGTTGAAGCAACCGGCGGATATGAATTCAAAGATGGAAATGGAAGATTTATCCATGATTTCAGTCAGACTTTGACACCGGTCACAATAGAAGGATCTGCGAAATGCGGTCTTCAGTTTGGATTAAATCTGACTGCATTGGAGACATGGGATCTGGCAGGAATTGATATTAAGGTAGGACCTGCGGCAAAGGCAAGCGTATCCTATACAGTTCGTGATGCCGGAAATGTGCTTTGTTCTGATGTAAGAACCTATATTTACGCAGCGGGTGAGTTGAATCCGGATACGGTGGTCGGAAAGTTCCTGAAAACGGTATGGCATTATACGTTGTCCAAGGATTTTCTGTCTGATGATGACGATAATCCACTAAAATTGAAGGTTCATTTTGAAAATGGAACACTGGTAGATAAATGTACAGTCGGAGCCGGAAGCATTGAGGGAAGCGTTTTGGATTCAAACAGTAAAGCTCCTGTAAAAAATGCCAGCGTGGAAGCATATTCCGGAACAGTCAAGGTTGAAAAAACTTTCACGAAAGAAGATGGAACTTATTCATTTAATGATCTTGATGAAGGAATCTACAAAATTGTTGTCACAGCAACCGGTTACCAGAAATATGAAAGCAGTTCCATGGGAGTATCAGCGAACCAGATCACATACGCAGAATCTTTCCTGATGGTATCCAGAGCAGAAGCCGGAGATGGTGAGCTGAGTGGAAGATTTATTCATTCCATGACCGGTGGAAATATAGAAAATGTAACTTATGAATTACGTAAGGGCTGGGATAATGTGATCGGAGAAACTGTGAAAGAAGGCGTATCAGCAGATGGAACCTATACGTTGACCGTGCCAGCCGGAAACTATACGCTGAATGCAAGCAATGAAGATTTTGTTTCTGCCCATATCAATGTTGTAGTTCAGGCAAATGCATGCAGTGAACGTGATGTAACAATGTCACCGACCAATATCAGTGCAGGAGATGAGGGACTTCTTCAGATCGTGCTTACATGGGGAGAAACTCCGCGAGATCTGGATTCTCATCTGCTGGGACCTGCTGATGAAAACGGAGATGACTACTTCCATGTATACTATAGGGATAAAAATGCATATTCAGAGGATGGAGATGTAATAGCAAATCTGGATCTGGATGATACAAGCAGCTATGGACCGGAAACAACAACCATATACAAAGGCTTCACCGGAAGAAAATATAGCTTTTATGTATACGATTATACAAATGGTGAAGATGATGCGAGTACAGAATTATCTGCTTCGTCAGCCAAAGTAACCGTTTACCGGGGTGGAAAACAGATCTACCAGGCAAATGTACCGGTTAACAGGGAAGGATACCTGTGGCATGTATTTGACTATGATGTGCAGTCAAACAAGCTTATGCCAGTCAATACCTTTGTATATGATTATGAAGTGCCGGAAGCAAATGCAATGGAAGATAATTCAGGCATTATTTCAGAAACAGAAGCCCTTGAGATCATCCGAAACAGTGAAAAGAAAGTTGAAGAAGAGAGCAGCGAGGAACTCAATATGAGTTCTGAAGAAGGAAAGACGGACGATAATACTGAGGAAGAGATATTTGATGATTCCAGTGAAGAGCCGGAGATATCAGAAAGTGGTGATACGGCTGAAGTAATTGAGTTTCCGAAGGACTCTGAAACGGAAGAAGAAAATGACGGAACAGAAGAGGATAGTGAGCGTGCGGAGGAGCTGCCGGTGGAAGATATTTATGAGGGATCAGAGGAGTTAGGTCTGGCAGGATAAAAATGTACTGTGATCGAACAGATCTCGCTGTTTGTGGCAGTACGCATATTCGGGCCCCATATGCCGGCACCGGAGGTAACGATGTTGTGCATAGTCCCCTTTTTCAGGTAGCCGCAGGAATTTTCCCAGATCAGGCCGGTGATGATGTTCAGAGGGAACAGCTGGCCGTCATGAGTATGGCCGCAGAGATCAAGGTCTGCGCCTGCGGCTGCCACTTCATCCAGCTGACCGGGCTGATGATCCATAAAAATAATCGGGAGTGTTTTGTCAAGGTAGGCTGTAAGCTGGTCAGGATCCTTACGGGTATCGGACATTTTTCGGCAGCGTGAAGGATCCTTACGGCCTGTCAGATAAAACCGTTTATCTATGAGGACGGTTTCGTCATCGAGAAGCCGGATGTTGGCAGATTCCAGAAAATTCCGCATTCTGGGATCATCATAATCTTTTTTTGCATTGCGGAAGGTAAAACCGGCCAGAATCGGTTCGCTGAGATCATGGTTGCCCCAACAGGCATAAACGCCGTATCTGGATTTCAGCGAACGGAGAATGGCCGCTGTTTTTTTCGGGTTTTTGATCCCTTCATATTCGTTATCAAAAATATCGCCGGCAATACAGATCAGATCCGGATCTTCGGCGTTGATCTTTTTTACAAGAAGTCCGGCATGTTTTTCTCCGATACTGTAACCGAAATGAATGTCTGCGAGCAGGACGATCTTCAGGGAGTCCATTCCCTTCACCTGCTTGTCTATTTTCACATCATAAGTTTTTGTCTTAATATTCCACTGATTAAAAATCCCATAGAGACTGACACCAATGATCAGAAGGGTGCAGACAGCGCCTGTGACTACGGAAGGCTTTCCGGGAATACATCCAGGCTGGATGAAGCGTATGCTTCAGGATCAGTCTGCAGAGATCTGTAGTTACGATTACGATCAGGATGTAAAGAAATGTTCCCTGAAAATAATTTGCCGTATTTTTCAGGAAGCGATGGAGCGCAGGGGGCTTCCGGATGAGAAAACAGGTCAGAAGAGAAGTGGACAGAAAAATATAAACACCTGCAAAGCATGCCCGGAACGCAAAGGCCTGGAAAAAATGAGTGCAGGCACCCATCCACAAAATCATCCAGCGGACGATATAAATATTAATGAGAATATATAATGGTGCGAGAAAGATGGCAAGCATGGTGTGTGATACCTCCATTCGTGGCAAGCAATAAGCGGTGAGCAGGACTGATCGCTGCAGATACTTTTTGGATTGATACATAGCATTTCCATAAATTACTGCAGCATGTTCGGAATAACTTTTTTTGATGCATTGATTCATGGAACCGCTATAGTATACAGCAAATAATAATTTTTGGCAAAAGAACATATATTAGGAAAAAGAACGCTTATGGTGTTTTTATGAAAAAATATGCGCTTCTTCGATATTGTCTGGTGTTTTTAGCAATTGTTCTTCCTTATTTTTCGGCGGCAACCATTAATGGACCGGAGAGGGTCCTGGCAGAGAGGGTGCCGGATATGGAAGAATATCTCCCGGTCATTGTTTTTTCGCAGATTTCCCCGGATATGAAAAAAGAAACCATAAAAGCGCAGACTGTGATTGCACGGTCGAATATTCAAAGGTGGCTGGGTGAGGGGAAAAATCTGGCAGAGATCCTGAGGGAAAACGGAAGTACAGAGGAAGTCTGGAGATATTTTTTTGCAGAAAAAAGGCAGATCTATGAGCAGGCAGCAAAAGAGACGGATGGACAGGTACTTACATATGAAGGAAAAGTGAGGCTGACTCCCTGGCATAAGAGAAGCGCAGGGAAAACCCGCAGCGGGGAAGAAGCTTTTCATGATGAGGCGTATACATATCTGAAATCGGCAGATAGCAGTGAGGACAAAAAATCTCCGGATCATAAAAAAATCGTGGAAATTCCTGAGGGGCAGCTTTCCGGGGAGCTGAAGATCAAAAAACGGGACAGTGCCGGTTATGTGACAGAGCTTACGATTGGGGAAACACTTCTGGAGGGAGAAAGCTTTGCAGCGGGAATGGGACTGGAATCCGCGAATTTCAGTTTGAAGAAAAAGGATGATATTTATTATCTGCGAGTGCGTGGCAGCGGTCATGGTGTGGGATTTTCCCAGTTTGGTGGAAATGAGATGGCAAAAAACGGAAGCAGTGCGGAGGAGATCCTGAAAAAATATTTTCCGGAGATGGAGCTGAAAGCTGAGGATTAAAGAAAGTCAGGCATCCGAAGCAACGTCTGATAAAAAAATATTCAAAAAATGAATAGACAGCCATATTCTGGACACTCTATAGATATAGAAATGGTGACCGAAACGGCAGCTTTACTGTTTTTTCTGTTACTGAAAATGAACATATCAGACAGAGGTGGAAAGAATATGAAAAGTAAAATCGTGAGAGGTATTATCAACGGAGGTGTTCTGGCAGCAGTGGCGGCACTTGGGATTACTGTTTATCAGCTTGGAACAAAGCCCATCGCAGAAAATCCCCAGGAGGAAAATTCTGTACAGGTAGAAGAGACCGGGCTGGAAGAAGAGCTTTCGGACGGGGAAAACGCAGAGGATGCGGCAGCTGCCGGAGATGGCTGGCAGGATGTAGCACAGGATGAGATCTCTGATGGAGAAACCGGAGATGAAGTAGGTCTGTCAGGAGCTTCAGAAGCCGGAGCAGATGGAGTGACAGGAAGCATCCGTGAGACTGCAGGAAGTGGTACAGCCGAAAATGCAGCGGCAGATGCAGATAATGGAAGTGGTACGGATGATAGGAGCGTGTCTGCGGCGGCAGGTGCAGACAGAAGCCGCACAGATGGCACTGGAAATACAGCAGATAATGCCGGAAATACATCGGCAGAGGGAGCAGTGAATAACGGAGCTGGAGCTTCCACAGATACCGCAGAGACCTCAGCTGTCGGAATTGCGGCACAGGCTTTGGATTTTACGGAGGATTCCATTATGGAATGGCCGGTCAGAGGAACGGTTCTTGTGGATTACAATATGGATGAAACCGTATATTATCCGACTTTGGATCAGTATCGTGTAAGCTCTGCCATTGCTTTGCAGGCAGTGGAGGATGCGCCGGTGTATGCGGCGGCTGATGGTCAGGTGCTTTCTGTTGTACAGGATGCCTGCACGGGAACGACTGTCACTATGGAGTTGGGAAATGGTTATCAGGCAGTATACGGGCAGCTGAAGGACCTTACTGTGGCAGAAGGTGACACAGTAAAGGAGGGTGAAGTGATCGGAAATATCAGTGCACCTACCAAATATTATTCTGTAGAAGGCCCGAATCTTTATTTTGCAATGAAAAAGGATGGCGTGCCGGTAGATCCGTTTGAATATCTGGAATGACAGGGAAAACCGAAAAACAGATATGCCGGGGAGATTTTTGGAAACAGAGTATGGAGGATACGGGATGGAAGGTATATGCATCCCGTATCCTCTGCGTTGTGAAGCGTATTAGTGAGAACGGAGTGAGCAGTAATAAAAATTTCCATTTACATAGGAAAAGAATCTTTTTTACAGGAAAGAAACCGTGTATAATCTATATTATAAATATGCATACAAGGACAGATATAACAGGACAAAAGAAGAGGTACATAAGTTATGAACATTAATGAAATAGCCAGGCTTGCCGGAGTTTCCAGAGCTACGGTATCCAGATATTTGAATAATGGATATGTCAGCAGTGAAAAAAAGGAAGTCATCCGCAGGGTGATCCAGGAGACAGGATATCAGCCATCCTCCCAGGCACAGACACTGCGGACCAAAAAAACCAGTCTCATCGGTGTCATCCTTCCAAAGATCAATTCAGATACCATAAGCCGTGAGGTGACAGGGATCAGTGATATTCTTACACGGAGAGGATATCAGCTTATTCTGGCCAATACCAATAATGATGTGGAAGAAGAGCTGAAATACCTTTCTCTGTTTAAAGAACGTCAGGTGGACGGAGTGGTTTTCATTGCTACCATGTTTACCAGAAAGCATAAACAGATGCTGAAGGATTATAAGGTACCGATCGTGATCCTGGGACAGCATCTGGACGGATATCCATGTATTTATCAGGATGATCATAAAGCAGCTTTTCAGGTCACGGAGAAGCTGGCGGAGAAGGGGAAAAAGTTTGCCTATATCGGCGTTACAGATAAGGACGAGGCAGTTGGTGCCTGTAGGAAAAAGGGTTTTATGGATGCTATCCATAAAGCTAAGCTGGAGGTCGTGCCGGAGAGGATGAAGATCGGAAGCTTTACCATGGATTCCGGGTATGAGATGGCGAAGGAGCTTTTTGAGGAGGAGCCTTCCATAGATTCTCTTGTGTGTGCTACGGATACTATGGCGGTGGGAGCCATGACTTATTTGAAGGAGATCGGGCTTCGCATTCCCGAGGATGTTCAGATCGCAGGGATTGGGGATGGAGTTCCGGGTAAGATCGTGGAACCGAAGTTGACAACGGTACATTTTTATTATAAGACCAGCGGAATGGAGGCAGCAGCCATGCTGGCTGATCTTATTGAGAACGATACCGGGATCAGCAAGGAAATAAAAATGGGATGTGAACTTGTGGAACGGGAATCTCACAGGTAACAGAGAATATCCTCGCAGACAGAGGAAGAAATTATAAGCTATTGTGGAACAGGAGCAGATCTTTTGGGAGAAAAAGACCTGCTTCTTTTTGTGTGGTGCTGTGTTATGGCTGAGCAAACACAGAAAAATGCCAGATTTTTTCTGCGATGTCCTGACTGGTTTGTCTGTCTTGCATCTGTTCTTATGAAATATGTACAATTTTGACCGAAGAAATTTGTGCGATGTTGCGGATTTACAAATAATAATGCAGTAGTTATAATACAAGTAAGATATGAGAACGATTCCACATAAGAACACAAGCAACAACATAAAACAAACCATTGAAAAGTGCTAAAATCATCAAAAAACTTAAAAAAATGGAAAGATTACCGTTCCTTGTATGAATAGATATATGAAATCAATCTCATAAATAAATGAAAAACAATGGATCAGAGATAATAAATCCCGGGAAGCTGAAGAAAGAACAGACAGATCTGATCCGAAGAAAGGGAAAGCAGAAAGAGATGACTGTCCGGGAACAGTAGCAGAAAAGGAGGAAGGACATGGATTACAGAAAGACAGCACAGGAAATCTATGATCATGTAGGAAAGAAAGAAAACATCATTTCCGCGGCGCACTGTGCAACAAGGCTTCGTCTGGTCATTGCGGATAATGACAAGGCGGATAAGGAATATGTAGAGAACATCGACGGTGTGAAGGGCGTGTTTTTCGCACAGGGACAGATGCAGATCATCCTGGGAACAGGAGTTGTAAACAAGGTTTATGATGAATTTATCCAGATCGCCGGAATATCAGAGAGTAGTAAGGATGAGCTTAAGAAGGTGGCAGCATCCAAGGCTAATCCGATACAGAGACTGATCAAGACACTGGGAGATATTTTTGTCCCGATCATCCCAGCTATCGTAGCCAGCGGATTTTTGATGGGAATCATGGAAGCCCTGAACTTCATGGTAAACAACGGCTTCCTGAATATTAACACCAATGGTTCCATTTATGTATTTGCACAGCTTTTCAGTAACACAGCGTATACATTTCTGCCGATCCTTATCGCTTACAGTGGTGCGAAGGTGTTCGGTGCCAACCCTTATCTGGGTGCGGTTATCGGTATGATCATGATCCATCCAAATCTGCAGAATGCCTGGACTGTTGCAACAGAGGGTGTGCAGGCAACGCAGAAGGTATGGTTTGGACTTTACTCCATTGACATGGTGGGATATCAGGGACATGTAATCCCGGTTATCATTGCAGTATGGGTACTGGCACAGATCGAGAAAAGACTTCATAAGATCGTACCTGCAATGTTCGATCTTTTTGTAACACCACTTGTCAGTGTTTTTGTAACCGGTTATCTTACACTTTCCATTATCGGACCGATCTTCGTAGCTGTTGAGAACGGACTTCTGGATGGAATCCAGTGGCTGATCGCACTGCCATTTGGAATCGGAAGCTTTATCATGGGTGCCTTTTATGCACCGACTGTTGTTGCTGGTGTTCATCACATGTACACTATCATTGACCTTGGACAGCTGGCCAAATTCGGCGTTACCTACTGGCTGCCACTTGCATCTGCAGCTAACATTGCACAGGGTGGTGCAGCTCTTGCTGTAGGCCTGAAATCCAGAAATCAGAAGATCAAATCCATGGCTGTTCCTTCTGCCTTAAGCGCATGCATGGGAATCACAGAGCCGGCAATCTTCGGTGTAAACATCCGCTTCGGAAAGCCGTTTATCATGGGCTGCCTGGGTGGTGCATGCGGAGCACTTTTTGCCTCCATTAGCAGTCTTGGTGCCACAGGAACAGGTGTTACCGGTATCTTCGGAATCCTGCTGTGCTTGAATAATCCAGTTGGTTATATCCTGATGTTTGCCATCGCATTTGGTGTGGCTTTTGTGCTTACCTGGATGTTCGGATATAAGGATGAAGTACAGGAAACAACTGAAAAAAATATTGAAGCAGAGAAAAAATCAGATGCTCCGGCAGAAATTGCCCAGGAGAAAACTTCAGAGACAGGTGCACAGACCCTCTACAGCCCGCTTGAGGGAACTGCGATCCCGCTTTCAGAAGTAAAGGATGCAACCTTTGCATCTGAAGTCCTTGGAAGGGGCATGGCAGTGATTCCGTCCAAAGGTGAAGTAAAAGCACCCTGTGACGCTACGGTTTCTACAATTTTTGACACAAAGCATGCCATCGGGCTTGCAACAGAAAGTGGTCTGGAGCTGCTGATCCATATCGGCGTTGACACCGTTGAACTTGGCGGTAAATTCTACACCGCTCATGTAAAGGACGGTGACGTGGTCAAAAAAGGCCAGACACTGATCACCTTTGATATGGATGCTATTAAGGCAGCCGGCTATGATGTGACCACACCGCTGATCGTAACCAATACCGATGATTATGAAGAAGTAAAAATGCTTGCAGAAGGAATAGTAAATAATGGTTCTGAAGTACTGGAGGTAAAATAAAATGAGTTCTCTGACCAAGGTCCTTGCAGAGGAAGTGCGAAAAATCGAGGAAACGGTAGCAGTTGCCAGGACGATGCAGACAAACCGTCTGACCCATCATCTGATGCCGCCTGTGGGATGGCTCAATGACCCGAACGGATTATGCTGGTACAAGGGAAGATATCATGTGTTTTTCCAGTATTCTCCGTTTGAGGCCAACGGTGGACTGAAATTCTGGGGGCATTACTCCAGTGAAGATATGATCAGCTGGAGATATGAAGGGGTTCCGCTTCTGCCGGACAGCATTTATGACTGTCATGGTGTTT